>Ga0209697_10000370_pt1 | contig 74000 bp, 59 predicted proteins | sample AliMusrvi5mmetaG_FD_184115 | JGI IMG/M metagenome (GOLD analysis project Ga0209697, IMG submission 184115) | Freshwater lake bacterial and archeal communities from Alinen Mustajarvi, Finland, to study Microbial Dark Matter (Phase II) - Alinen... | ecosystem: Environmental > Aquatic > Freshwater...
TTAATAATCTTGAAGAAAATACGATTACTATTAATTTTTCAGGTTCTGCGGGTCAAAGTTTTGGCGCATTTTTAGTTGGAGGAGTAACATTCATGCTTCATGGCGACAGCAATGATTACTTGGGAAAAGGATTATCAGGAGGTAAAATTATTGTCATTCCCGATAGTGATTCAACATTTAAATCCGAAGAAAATGTTATTATTGGAAATACCGTTTTATATGGCGCTACCAGCGGAAAGGTCTTTATCAACGGTGTGGCGGGCGAACGTTTCTGCGTAAGAAACAGCGGCGCTATTGCAGTGGTTGAAGGTGTTGGTGATCATGGTTGTGAATATATGACTGGCGGTCATGTAGTTGTGTTAGGCTCTACAGGACGTAATTTTGCAGCAGGTATGAGTGGTGGAATTGCATATGTGTTGAACATGAATGATAACTTCGATTATTTCTGCAATATGGGAATGGTTGAATTATCATTGCTTGAAGAATTGAATGATATCAAGGAATTGCAGTCATTGATTCGTCAGCATTATGAACATACAAGCAGTGCATTGGCTCGTCAAATACTTGATAATTGGGAAGAATATCTTCCTAAATTTATTAAGGTTATGCCTTTCGAATACAAGAAAGTTATGCAGGAATTGCAGATCAAAGCAATTTCAGGAAAATTAGAAGATATACATCACGAATAAAAAATATTAATATTGTTATGGGCGATCCAAAAGGTTTTATAAAATTCCCTCGTGTTGATTCAGGCAACAGACCTGTCAATGAGCGCATACACGACTTTGCCGAGGTGGAACAATCATTATCTACAGTTGAACGAAAGAATCAGTCTGCGCGCTGCATGGATTGCGGAGTTCCATTCTGTAATTGGGCTTGTCCTGTATACAGTAAAATTCCAGAATGGCAGGATGCGCTTTCAAAAGGAACATGGCAAAAAGCCAATGCAATATTACATTCGACAAATGATTTTCCTGAATTTACAGGAAGAGTTTGTCCGGCACCTTGCGAAAAATCTTGCACATTGAATCTGCATGAAGCACCTGTTACTATTCGCGAAAATGAAAAAGCAATTGTTGAACGTCAGTTTGCGGATGGATATATTTTACCGAAACCACCGAAGTTTAGAACGGGTAAAAAGGTTGCTGTGATTGGTTCTGGTCCTGCGGGATTATCTGCTGCAGCACGATTAAATCAAGCCGGTCATACGGTGACTGTCTTTGAAAAGGATGATGCTGTAGGCGGTTTGCTGCGTTATGGTATTCCTGATTTTAAACTTGCTAAAACGATTATTGACAGAAGAATTTCTATTTTAAAAGAAGAAGGAATTGAATTTAAAGTAAGTACTGATATTGGAAAAGATATTTCAGCAAAAGATTTGATTGCTTCATTTGATGCTATTTGTTTGGCAGTTGGTGCGATGAAACCCAGAGATATCAATGTCCCTGGACGTGAATTGAAAGGAATTTATTTTGCCATGGATTATTTAAAACAACAAAATAAAATTCTTCGTGGAACAGAAATTCCTGCGGATGAAAGAATCAATGCGAAAGGTAAAAAAGTGTTGGTAATTGGCGGTGGTGATACCGGTTCAGATTGTGTTGGAACAGCCAATCGTCAAGGTGCGCAGAGTGTTATTCAAATAGAAATTTTAGCAAAACCACCCGAAGGAAAAAATGCTCATACACCATGGCCTTATTATCCGCATATACTTAAAACATCTTCGTCTCATGAAGAAGGATGTGAAAGGCGTTGGGGGCTTTCAACAAAAGATTTCATTGGAGAAAACGGTTCAGTGAAAAAAGTTGAAGTTGTTGAAATGATTTGTCATTCGGATGAAAATGGCGCTGTGACTAAATTAACGGAAAAAGATAATTCATCAGCAATTATTGAAGCTGATTTGGTTTTATTGGCAATGGGCTTTACGCAGCCTGTTCATGAAGGTTTGCTGAATGATCTCGGTGTTCAATTTGATGCCAGAGGAAATGTAATAATTGCAGAAGGACAAACCAACATCATGAAAGTATTTGCTGCCGGCGATGCTGCCCTTGGCGCAAGCCTTGTCGTTCGGGCTATTTATTCAGGTAGAGTAACTGCTGAAAAGATAAATAAATTTTTAGGTAAATAATTTATTTATTGTTATTCTAATTTTTTTTAGAGAGTTATAAGAAGATGATTTAATTGTTTTTTTATATCAAAAAGTTGATTTTTCTTTAGACTTTTCTTGCTTTTGAACTTATAAATAATTTAATTTATAAGTTTATGAAAACAATTATGCAATTAGAAAAAATAGAGTTAAAATTTTAATATTATGTATGACATTGGTATAATAGGCGCCGGTCCTGCCGGTTATGTAGCGGCAGAACGTGCAGGACACATGGGTATGAGCGTTGTTTTATTTGACAAAAGAGAGCTTGGTGGTGTTTGTCTGAATGAAGGATGTATCCCGACAAAAACACTTTTATATTCTGCAAAACAGTATGATAATGCCAGACATGCTGATAAATATGGCATTTTATGCAAAGAGGTTTCATTTGATTTTGCAAAAATCATGGCACGAAAAGACAAGGTGGTCAGAAAACTTGTGGGTGGTGTCAGTTTAAAAATGAAAAATAACAAAGTGGAATTTGTTAAAGCGCTTGCTATTATTAAAACAATCAAGCAAGGCAGCGTGATTATTGAAGCAGATAACAAAGAATTTGAATGTAAAAATATCTTGATTTGCACAGGTTCTGAAGCTGCTGTTCCACCAATCAAAGGATTGGAAAAGGATTTGATCCTTACCAATCGTGAAATATTAAAATTAAAAGAGATTCCAAAAAGTTTGAATATTATTGGTGGAGGTGTGATTGGGATTGAGTTTGCCAGTTTTTTTAGTACACTTGGTGTTAAAGTATCTGTCTTTGAAATGATGGACGAGATATTACTTGGTGTGGATAAAGAACTGAGTAAAATGTTACGTGAAGAATTAACCAAAAATAATAATATTGATTTTTATCTTGGAGCTACAGTAACTGAGATTGACAAAACAGCTGTTATCTTTGAAAAAGACGGACAAAAACAAAAAGTAGAAGCAGAAAAAATTTTGGTAAGTGTTGGTAGAAAAGTGAATGTTGATGGCTTAGGACTTGAAAAACTTGGCGTTGAATATACTTCCAAAGGAATCAAGATTGATAGCCAATGCAGAACGAATATTCCAAATGTATATGCAGCAGGCGATGTTACTGGGTTTTCATTACTTGCTCATACGGCAAGTCGCGAAGGTGAAGTTGTTGTAAATAATATAGCAGGGAAAAAAGACACGATGCGTTACAATGCAATACCAGCTGTAGTCTATACCAATCCTGAAATTTCGGGAGTTGGTCTAACGGAAGAAGAAGCACAGAAAAAAAATATTCCTGTTAAAGTTTTGAAGTTGCCAATGGCTTTTGCCGGTAGATTTATTGCAGAAAATGAAGGTAAAAATGGATTAGCAAAAATAATTGTTGGAGAAAAACACAATGAAATTTTAGGTGTTCATATGATTGGCAATCCAAGTTCAGAGATAATCTATGGTGCGGCTATGGCCATTGAAATGCAGATGACTGTGGATAACATCAAAGAGATTGTTTTTCCACATCCTACAGTCTCTGAAATTTTTAAAGAAACAGTTTTTGAAATTTAAATAGTATATATTATGCCAAAGATTTAATTTCTAAATCCAAAAGGAATAAGGACCTCAAATGAAATTTTATTTTAATTGTTTTTATGTTGTATGTGCGCTGTACTGGGCTCGAACCAGTGACCCCCGCCCTGTCAAGGCGATACTCTGAACCAACTGAGCTAACAGCGCTGGTTATTATTTGCAAAAATAATAAATAATAGGAATGGAAAAAATTCCGGTCAGCATAATTACTTTGCATATCTGGCTTAAGTGCCTGAATTCAGCTGTCTCCGAAGATTGAAATAATTTTATTAAATTATAAATAAGTAATGTCTGCACGAATAAAATAAAATAAATCAAAACAGGTAAGATAAAAAAAACTAGTTGAAAATAGATTGTAAAAATCAACAGAAGGCTTATCAATAGTGCAACAAGATTTTTAGAAAATTTAATTCCAGAAACAATAGGCAATGTGCGATAACCGGATTTTATATCACCATTTAAATCTTCCATGTCTTTTATTATTTCACGAATCAAAGAAATTAAATACGCAAAAATGACATAGAAAATAATTTTAAAATGTAAAATGTTAAAATCCAGAAACGCTGTATTTACATGCTTTTCAAGCGCTGTGATTTCAAAAAGCCAAGGCAGATAAAGAGTGAACGCTGATAAGATTGAAATGAGCATATTCCCAACTATATATTTGCGTTGAAAAAAAAGTGCATATGTCCATAAAAAAAATATAGTTAAAACGAAGATTAAAACAAACCATAAATTATGCACTTTCCAGCAAGCAAAGCCTCCTGCAAGCAATCCGACAAAACTTAAAAACGGATGAAGCAAAATAGCTTTTCTTCGGGAAATAAATTTTCCGATAATCACTTTATCCGGTTTATTGATGCGATCTGTGCGAATATCAAAATAGTCATTTACAATATAACCGGCTGCTGCGACAATAATGACGGACATTACAAGCATTGCAAAAATAAATTCATTTATTTCAGATGTTAATCCAACTTCATGAAATGCAGGAATAATCAAAAACCATCGCATGAAAACCATCGAAAGCATTATGATTATTAAGTTTGGAAATCGTATTAACTTCAAAAATGAAAACATAAATTTTGTTTTTTACCAAATAAAAGCTTCGTCATTCATCCATTTTCCTTGCAATTTCATTGATTGTTCCAACACATCGCGCACACAACCACAACCGCCTTTTTTGTCTGAAATATATTTTGAAATAAGTTTGATTTCTTCAGCAGCATCAGCCGGACAAGCAGGCATACCAACCATTTCCATCACTTTATAATCGGGAATGTCGTCACCCATATATAAAATGTTTTGGGGATCAAGTTCGTGATTTTTGACAAAAGAAATAAAAAAATCATATTTGTCTTCAATGCCTTGATATACTTCTTTTATACCAAGATTTATAAATCTGTTTCGAATGGATTGAGATTTTGCACCGGTAAGTATTATAACTCGAAGTCCTTTTTTCACGGCGTATTGCAAAGCATAGCCATCTTTTGCATTAATGGTTCTCAACGTATCTCCATCCAAAGTAACCAGAATGTCGCCATTGGTGAGCACTCCGTCATAATCAAAAATAAAAGTTGAAATATGCTTGAGAATCGTTTTATAGTTTGTTGTTTTGTGTTCTGCGTTCTTTTGCATAGATAATTTGTTTTGTAATTAATTCGTAAATTTCTTTATAATTTGGTTCAGTATTTAGCAATTCCAAATGTTTTTTAATGATATTCAAATCTTTTCTAACAGCTGGTCCAGTCTGCACTTCCGAAGGTTTGTGCGTTGCAATTTTATCAGCAGTTGCTTGAATTAATGGTTTCAATAAGTCAAAAGACAAATCATGTTTTTTTAATATATCTTCAGAAATATTAAACATGAAATTTGAAAAATTATTGGCGAACACAGCCGCAATATGCAAATATTTTTTTTGTTCAAATGAAATCATTTGAACATTGTCTGATATTTTTTTTGCAAAAGAAGTTAACGTGTTACAAGCTTCGTCATTTGTGGCTTCTAAGCAAAGAGGAAGATTTTTAAAATTTATTTTTGATTCTTTAGTAAACGTTTGAACCGGATAAATGGAACCAAAATTTGTTGAACAATTTTTAAGTATCTGAATTGGCAATGAACCAGACGTATGAATGATTAATTTGTCATTTAAAAATATGTCTGAAACGACTGATTTTACTGCATTATCAGTTATTGCAACAATATATAGATCAGCATTTGTTTGAAGTTTATGAATGTCGTTAGTAAAATCCGCATCAATATTTTTCGCTAAAACTCTTGCAGAATCGAGGGTTCGGCTATATACCTGAAGAATGTTGAACTGTTTTTTTTTCAATTCAATGCCCAGTTGCGTGGCAATATTTCCTGAACCAATGAGAATTATATTTTTAATATCTTTCAAAAGAAATATTTTACTTGCAAAAGTATTTAATTTTCTTTTCAGTTAACTTTGTTGGCGTTTATGAAAATATTCTATTTTTGATACACTTTTTTGAATTAATTCAATAATCACAATGTCTGATTTTCTTACGGCGGAGTCAATTAACAAGCAATTCAGCAATCATACGGCATTGAAAGATGTCAGTATTTCTGTAAAAAAACAAACGATTTTCGGACTGCTCGGACCGAACGGTGCCGGGAAAACCACATTAATTCGCATCATCAATCAGATTCTTGCGCCCGATTCCGGAAAAGTTTTTTTTGATGGTGAAGCTTTAAACATAAATCATATTCAGCAAATTGGTTATCTGCCGGAAGAAAGAGGTCTTTATAAAAAGATGAAAGTCGGCGAACAAGTGTTGTATCTTGCGCAATTAAAGGGAATGAGCAGACATGATGCGTTGCAAAAAGTAAAATATTGGTTTAGAAAATTTGAAATACAAAGTTGGTGGGATAAAAAAGTGGAAGAGCTTTCAAAAGGAATGCAGCAGAAAGTTCAATTTATCATCACTGTTCTTCACGAACCGAAATTACTCATATTTGACGAGCCTTTCAGCGGTTTTGATCCGATCAATACTCGTCTTTTAAAAAATGAAATTCTTGAATTAAAAGAAAAAGGTGCGACAGTAATTTTTTCTACACATAATATGGAATCTGTAGAGGAATTGTGCGATCATATTGCTTTAATTCATCTGTCGGAAAAAATTCTGGATGGCAATGTAACAAAGATAAAAGAAACCTATAGAGCCGGTTTATACGAGATAAATGCAACAGATTGCATACTTCAAAAAGACATGATTGACAAACGATTTAAAATTATTCAAATGCTGAAAGACGGTAACACGACCAAACTGAAAATTTGTATCACCGACGGATCTTCGCCAAATGAACTTTTGAAATATTTGTTGACGCAAGCCACTATTCATACATTTGATGAAATTTTGCCAACGATGAATGAAATATTCATTAAAACTGTAAACAGCAATTAATTTTCATGAAGAAAATATTTTTAATATTACAAAGAGAATATTTGTCGAGAGTGAGAAAAAAATCATTCATCGTCATGACCATCATTGGCCCGTTGTTGATGGCTTCCATGATGATTGTTCCTGTGTATATTGCCCAGATGACAGACGAAACAAAAAACATTGAAGTGATTGATGAATCGGGATTATTCTTTTCAAAATTCACAAGTAATGAAAATGTAAAATTTGAATTTACGAATGTCAGTTTAACTGAAGCGAAAGCCAAATTTTTCGATCAGAAATATGATGCAATCCTTTATATTCCTAAGGAAATAGTGATGTCTTCAAATACTTCAAAATTATTTTCTGATAATCACATCAGTTTGAATATTAAAATTTATTTACAAAATATCATTAAAAAAGAAATTGAAAGTCTGAAACTTGAAACGTCCGGTGTAGATAAAAACATACTTAATTCTGTGAGAAGCGATGTTGAAATTTCAACGTTTGTTTTGAAAAAAAGCGGAATGGAAGAACAGAGCAATTCGGAAATAAGCACTGCTCTTGGCGTTTTTGGCGGTGTACTAATTTATTTTTTTATTTTTATGTTTGGCGCACAAGTCATGCGTGGTGTGATTGAAGAAAAAATCAGCCGCATTGTTGAAGTCATTGTGTCGTCTGTAAAGCCTTTCCAGCTTATGATGGGAAAGATTATCGGCGTTGCATTGGTAGGACTTACACAGTTTTCATTGTGGGTTGTTTTAACTTTTGGAATTGTAACTATTGTTAAAACTTCATATCCTGATATGTTTAAAAATCAGGAGACATTTCAAATGTATAAAGGCGACAGCAAAATGCTTTCAGTGGATGAGTTGAAAGCAATGGCAGAGAATGAAAAAACAATTAAGAAAGATAATATCAGCCAAGTGAATGAAATGATTAAATCCATTGATTTTGTAGTCATGATAAGTTCTTTCATCTTTTATTTTCTTGGTGGTTATCTTTTGTATGCAGCGTTCTTTGCGGCCATTGGCGCAGCTGTTGACAATGAAGCTGACACACAGCAATTCATGTTGCCGATAACAATTCCTTTGCTTTTATGTATTGTCATGTTGCAATATATTATCAATAATCCGCATGGGCCTTGGGCTTTTTGGCTTTCAATCATTCCGCTGACATCTCCAATTGTGATGATGATTCGCATTCCTTTTGGCGTACCTTATTATGAAGTATTTCTTTCCATGGGACTTTTAATTATCGGATTTTTTAGTGCAACATGGTTTGCAGCAAAAATATATCGTACAGGAATTTTAATGTATGGTAAAAAAACAAATTACAAAGAGCTCTGGAAATGGCTCAGATACAAAGGATAATTAATAATTGATTTCGGAAAAATTTATGATTAACTTTACAGTTCTAACTAAAATTTAAATAGTATGGAATATTCAGATGTTTTTAATCGCGTGTATAAAAATTATATCTCTATACGAAAAATAAAACTTCAGGAAAATCATTTTATGGCTTTAGTGACGGCACTTCCGGCGCTTATTGTTGCCAAAGCTGATGGCGTGGTTGATGCAAAAGAAAAAGAATATCTTCAGCAAATAGCGGATAATTTAGCCATTCAATTTTCCTCTGATGAAGATGTGAAAAAACTTTCAGAAGTTTTTTGCAAAGAGTTTGATTATATCTTGAATCATTTATCCGATTGGCAAATTGATTTTATTGAGTTGAATGCAGAATATCTGAATGAACATCCTGAAAAAAAAGAAGAAATAAAAAAACGAATCATTGAAGTAGCCGAGGTTTCAAACGGAATCTGTGAGGAAGAGAAAATGTTTATTGATCATTTGATAAACACATTAAGTCTATAATTTTTTAAAATTATTTTCATGTCGCGAATTTTAATTATTGATGATGAGAAAAGCATCCGCAATTCTCTTAAGGATATTTTAGAATATGAAAAATATGAAACGGATGATGCACCTGATGCCATCTCTGCGCTTGAACTGTTGAATACAAATTCATACGACGCTATTCTCTGTGATATTAAAATGCCGAAGATGGATGGCATTGAACTACTTGATAAAATTTCAGAAATTACAGAAACGCCGGTTATCATGATTTCCGGGCATGGCACAATTGACACAGCCGTAGAAGCTATTAAAAAAGGCGCTTTTGATTTTCTTTCCAAACCACTTGATCTAAATCGTATTCTTATTACCATTCGTAATGCAATGGATAAAAATTCATTGGTTAAACAAACTAAAATTTTAAAGAAAAAAATCAGTTCAAAATATGAAATGATAGGTCAATCGCCTGCTATTGCTCATATTCAGAATATGATTGAAAAAGTTGCACCAACCGATGCGCGAGTTCTCATCACCGGTGAGAATGGCACAGGAAAAGAATTAGTAGCTCATTGGCTTCATGAAAAAAGCAAACGCGACAAAGGCCCATTTATTGAAGTCAATTGCGCTGCAATACCATCAGAATTGATAGAAAGCCAGTTGTTCGGTCATGAAAAAGGAGCTTTTACTTCAGCGATAAAACAACGTAAAGGTGATTTTGAGCAAGCAAGCGGAGGCACTATATTTCTTGATGAAATCGGAGATATGAGTTTGTCGGCACAAGCAAAAGTGCTGCGTGCATTGCAGGAAAATAAAATTACACGTGTTGGTGGAGAAATTGAAATACCCGTGAATGTCAGGGTAATTGCGGCAACTAATAAAAATCTCAACAATGAAATTTCTCAATCTCTTTTTCGTGAAGACTTGTATCACCGACTAAGCGTAGTTCTCATTCATGTTCCATCGCTGAAAGAAAGAGTTGAAGATATTCCTTTGCTTGCAAAATATTTCATGAATGATATTTGCAGCAGTCAAGGAAAACCGGAAATCACTTTTACGGATGAAGCTTTAGATGAATTGAAAAAACTTAATTGGACAGGAAATATTCGCGAACTGAAAAATGTGATTGAACGACTTTCTATTTTTTGCGATAAAACAGTTACCGATAAAGATGTAGAAACTTACGCACAGCCTTTGAATTAGACTAAAATATCAAATTGTTTAATAGTTAGGCTCAATGCTATTTGATTTTTTTGACCAATTTGAAAGATTAAATTTTTACGAATGGATAATAGATTATTTGTAAGATTGATATTATCTGTTCTGTTTTGTTAATATTGGAAAGGAGTGTTGTTAATTATGTTTGATAAATTAGTAAAAATAAATTGCTTTTCTAAGAATAACATATTAAGAAAAGCAGCCGGTAATTTGCTGGAAAAATTCTATTGTTGTGAAATTAATTGCATTGAAATAGATAAAAGTGTATTGTTTGCTCATCACGCACGCGGATGCACGATTATTGCATCAAAAATTTGCGAAAATGTTGTAATTTTTCAAAATGTAACTATTGGGACAAATTTGAGATTTAACAAAGTTAATAATGAATGGGAAAATGTTGGCAATCCGATTATTTGTAAAAATGTAGTAATTGCTGATGGAGCAAAAATTTTAGGACCAATAATAATTGGTGAAAATTCTGTCGTAGCAGCTGGTGCGATAATTACAAAAGACATGCCTGCTAACAGCATAGCGTACGGTGTGAATCAATTTAAGCCTAAAGATGCTAACTACGATTTAGTATTTAACTCGAATATGATAAACTTTGAGAAATTTATAGAAGCTAATAATAAATTAATAGCAAAATTGAGCGGAAATAAGTAATAATATAAAATATGCAAAGGAAAGCACAGGGGCGTATAGCTGAAACCGTCTTTGGTCATTGGCGAATTTCATGATATAAAATTAACTTCTATCTTTTAACTTTCAACTTGATAAACTTATTATCTTTTCACTTATCACTGTATTTTTTTGTAATTTTGCAGTATTAATCAGTTCTTTGAACACAAATCATATTCCATCAAAATTTGGGGTTGACCGGTTTTGACAGCAGGGATAGTGGATTTGTAAGCATGCCGGGCGTTGTGTGTTTGCCCGTAAATCTCAATGCGCATGCCAATAAACGGCAATTTCAATTACGCTTTGGCTGCTTAATACTAGGTATTAAAGCGCCTTTGTTTCCGCGGAGAGTACGCCCGACACTCTCCAACATGGAAGCATCAGCAAAGACGGGCTGGTTGAACTGACACTGCTAAAGTTCGATAAGAAAACAGCGGATACGATTGGGGTTCGGTTGCTTGCCACCTGCCTCTTTCCGACAATTAAGCACAAGATAAGCATGTAGAAAGCATCTTTGCTACTTGTTTGGACGAGGGTTCGAATCCCTCCAACTCCACAACAAACAATTATAAAGCCTTGTATTTATAATATGATACTAGGCTTTATTTATTTTTACATTTTTTTTAACATATGATCAATATTTCAATTATAACGCTGTATCAAAAGTGTTATAATGTTTTTTGTTTTTTCAAAGTAAATGCAAAAGTTGTACCAATTCCAATTGTGCTTCTAACATTGATGGTTTGATTGTGTGCTTCGATCATATGCTTGACAATAGCCAATCCTAAGCCTGAACCTCCTTGTTCTCTCGAACGACTTTTATCCACTCTGTAAAAACGTTCAAAAATACGATGAATATTATGCGTATCAATGCCAATGCCATTATCAGTCACTTCAATCAAGATATTTTCATCCATGTCAAAAAAACTGATTTTAGTATTTCCATTTTCATTATTATATTTTATCGAATTATCCATTAGATTTACCAGCACTTGGCGGATGCGTTCCCTGTCTGCCATCACATTTATAGGCTCTTCATAGTTTTCAGAAAAATATATTCGGATAGATTTTTTTTTTGCTTTTATTTCGAGCGTTTCAATTACTTCTTTAGCAAGCGCAATAATATCAAAGGATTCGACATTCATTTTTAATTCGCCGGATTCGAGATGTGAAATCACTTCAAGGTCTTCAACAATAGCAACCATGCGGTTTATATTTTTTTCAGCTCTTAAAAGATATTCTTTGTTTATGGTTGGGTCATCAAGTCCGCCATCAAGTAATGTAAGAATATATCCCTGAATATTAAAAATTGGTGTTTTCAATTCATGCGAAACATTACCGATGAATTCACGTCTGTATGAATCAGATTTTTTTAGTTGTTCAATTTCATTTGTTCTTTCTTCAGTCCATTTCAAAACCTCTACTTCAGCGGTTTCGAGCAAATCTTTATTTTGAAAAACAGTACTTTCTTTTTGAAAAGGTGTTTTAAACGTATGAATAATTTTATAGATAAGTTTTATTTTTTCATAAATAAATTTTTCTAGGAAAAAACGATAGATGAAATAGGAGAGTAGGAAAAGCAGAAAAGACGTACCTATTGCAATAATCCAAAAATATTTAATATTAAAAATATGAAATATTATCAAAGAAAAAATATACATAGCGATGACCAACATTGAGACGGTCAGTGCGAAAGCATTGGGTTTATTGATTTTCATTAGATGTCGAATTTATAACCAACTCCTTTGATAGTTGTGATTGAATCCAACCCAATCTTTTCACGAAGTTTGCGAATATGAACATCAATGGTTCTGTCGCCGACAATAACATCCGAATCCCAAACCGTTGAAAAAATTTCTTCTCGTGTGAATACCTTGTTTGGTCGAGATGTCAGCAGTTCAAGCAATTCAAATTCTTTTTTAGTGAGTGTGATTTCCTGATCATTTTTTGTGACTATAAATTTTTCCCGATTAATCACCAGATCACCGATTTCATAAGATTCTTTATTACGTTCAGTTGCTTGCACAATATTTCTTCGGAATAATGATTTAATCTTGCTAATCAAAACCCTTGGTTTTATTGGTTTTGTAATGTAATCATCAGCGCCAGCGTCCAGTCCGGCAATCAGCGAATAGTCTTCGCTGCGGGCAGTGAGGAATGTAATTACTGTATTGTTTAGTTCGGGGATTTTTCTAAGTTCAATGCAGGTTTCAATTCCATCCATTTCAGGCATCATCACATCCAAAATAATCAAGTGTGGAATTTCTTTCTTTGCAACTTTAATTGAGTCTTTTCCATTGGATGATGTGAGAACGATGTAACCTTCTTTTCGAAGATTATATCCGATAAACTCAAGAATATCGGGTTCATCATCAACAAGCAGAATTTTGTAATTTGAATTTTCCATAATTATAGCGTTGTATCAAAAATATATATAATTTATTTTCTACACTATTTATCCTTCATTTTTTTTGTAACTTTGATTGTTAATTAATTTATTTTCTTATACTTTTAACTTTTAACTTTTTAACTTTTTACTTTAAAATTATGTGCGATAGTTGTGGTTGTGATGGATCAAAAGATGAAATAAAATTTCAAAAACTTGGTGATGAAAAATTTCATATTGCTGAACACGAGCATGTGCATGAACACGGCGGAGTGAAGCATATCCACAGTCATTCGTCTGATAAAAAACATCATCATGAGCATGACCATAAGCACGATCATTCGCATGAAAAAGAATTTCATATCGGACAAAGTGTAATGCAAAAAAACGATTTGATAGCCGAACGAAATCGTGGCTATTTTGAAGCAAAAAATATTTTCACTCTAAATCTTGTTAGCTCGCCAGGTTCAGGTAAAACAAGCTTATTGGAAAGAACAATAAAAGAAATTGCAACAGAAAATAAAATTTTCGTAATAGAAGGCGATCAACAAACTTTGAATGATGCCAAACGTATTCAAGCAACCGGTGCGCCAGTGATACAAATCAATACAGGCAATGGTTGTCATCTTGATGGAGATATGATAAACAAAGCAGTTAAAGAATTGGACGTTTCTGAACATTCGATTTTATTTATTGAAAATGTTGGAAACCTTGTCTGTCCTGCACTTTTCGATTTAGGCGAAGCCAAACGAGTAGTGATTATAAGTGTTACAGAAGGTGAAGACAAGCCGATAAAATATCCGAATATGTTTATGACTTCAGATATTTGTATTATCAATAAAACCGACCTTTTACCACATCTTGATTTTGATATTGCAAAACTAAAAGAATATGCTTTACAAGTAAATCATCATTTAGAATTTTTTGAACTTTCGGTGAAAACAGGAGAAGGTATGAATCAATGGTATCAATGGTTGAAGAAGAATTCTAAGTAGTCTTTATAATTAAAATTCTGTTTTATTCTTCGCTATTCTAATTTGTATTCATTGTTAATTCAAAATAATTTTATTCAATTTAAGTCTTTCTTATTTCTAATTTCGTTCTACTATTAAATCATTATAAGATGAGCGAAAAAGAAATTGAAAAATTTCCTCAAACGTTAAAAGAACTTGACTTTTTTATTGATAAGTATCTAAACAAGTTAGTTCATCATGCTTTCTTTAGAATTGGCGATAAGTACCAAGCCGAAGATATTGTTCAGGAAGTTATAATTAAAATGTATTTTGATAGAGAACGTTTTAAAACGTTGAATAATCCTGTATCATATTTGTTCAAGATGGTTGCTAATGCTTGCTTTGACTATCTTAGAAAAAATAAAAAAATCGAAATTCATTCGATTGAATTATCACAGGAAGTAGTTCATCATCAATCAATCGCTACAGAACCCTACATAATCGAAGAAGAATTTAAAAGAATTAATAAATTACTTGCTTCAATACCTGATGAACAAAGCGAAGTGATTCGATTAAAAGTAATTGACGAAATGAGTTTTGTTGAAATTGCTGATATGTTTGAAATACCTGTTACAACTGTTAAATCACGATTTAAATATGGAATAGACAAATTGAAATTAGTGTACTTAAAACAAAAGGAGGTGCAAAATGAACTGCGATACTTTTAATAAAAATATATATAATTTGTTTGATGATGAAGTTACTGCATCAGATAAAGATGAATTGTTGCAACATATTGAAAGTTGCCAGTCATGTAAAAAAGAATATGAAGAATTTAAAATGATGCTTCGCGAAATCAAACCATCCATGCAGGTTCAAGCAAGTATTAATTTAAAATCAATTATTATGAAACAAATAAATAAAACTGAAAACAAAAGAATTTTTTTAAGATCAAAATGGACTAAAATTGCTGCAATAGCCGCTATTATTGTGCTTGCATTTATTTTAACGCCATTATTAAACAAAAAAGGTTCAAAAATTTCTTCTGATACATATGCAGCAAATGCTATATTTAATAAGTCAATCATTGCGCTTAAGCAATTAAAAACTATTTATGCGGAATTTAATATACGTACACTTGATAAAGACAACTTTGAATTAATCGATGTTAACGCAGATTTCGTTAAGCATTTTTTATGGAAAAGATTTGATAAAATGGAAAAATGGAAGATAGAAAAGCCTGGAAGAACAGTTCTGGATGATGGAGAAAATGGATTTCTTTATATAAAAAATAATTTAGCAATTAAATCTCAAGGTCATCATGGATTTGTTGAATGGCTTAGAATCCTTCTGAATCCTTGCCAAATAATGGAAGCTGAAAAAAAGTTTGCTGATGAACACAAAGCCGAATACAAAGTAGAATTGAAGGAAGGTCAAACCATTTTAACAATTAAAGCAAAAGCAATTGGAGATTTTAAGAATGATTATTTATTAAATAAATCCATTCTCGAATCAAATAATATTAGGATTTACACATTTGATAATGCAACTAATCGTTTAAAATCAATGCAGATATTTATTGAAAAAAATAATAAAAGTTATTTAGTTTTTGATATGAATAAAATAAAATATGATGAAGAAATTCCAGACGATACATTTAGGATTGCTTTGCCAGCAGGAATGTCTTGGAAAGATATTAAAGATTTAGAATCAAAACAATCGGATGAAATCAAAAATATGAAGAGTAATGAAATAGCAAAATTATTTTTTGAGTCGTTAAGTAAACTTGATTTTAAAACAATGAAAATGGTAGCTCCTGAAATGTCTGACATGATTTCTAAAAATGAAAAATTTAAAAATTATTATAAAGGATTAAAAATAATTAGTATTGGCAAACCTTTTAAATCAGGCATGTATCATGGGGAATTTGTTCCTTATGAAATTAAATTTAGTTCTGGTGAAAAGAAAAAAATGAATCTTGCTGTCCGAAATGATAATGATGATAAAGCATGGAAGGTTGATGGAGGATTTTAAAAAAAATGAAAATCCTGAAGCAACAAACGGAATAAGCATAATGTTTATTCCGTTTGTTTTTTATAAAAATATAAAGATAAAAACCTAAAATTCCACTTCAGTTTCATTTAATTTCTTCCACAGCATATCTTTCAGCTTTACCAAGCCTTTGCCGGTGATAGACGAAATAAAAATAGAAGGAATATCCGGTAAGTTTTTTTTGATTTCTTTGGTTAGTTCATCATCAAGCATGTCGCATTTTGTAATGGCAAGCACTTTTGTTTTATGCATCAATTCCGGGTTGAATTGATTTAATTCATAAAGCAAAATATCATATTCTTTTTGAATATCATCGCTGTCTGCAGGAACCATGAAAAGAAGTATTGAGTTTCTTTCAATATGTCTGAGAAACCTCAATCCTAAACCTTTTCCCAATGATGCTCCCTGAATAATTCCGGGAATATCAGCAACGACAAATGATTTAAAGCCTCTGTATTCTACAATCCCAAGATTAGGCGTCAATGTTGTGAAAGGATAATCAGCAATTTCAGGCTTTGCAGCAGTAATTACAGAAAGCAATGTTGATTTTCCTGCATTCGGAAAACCAACTAGTCCAACATCCGCAAGAATTTTTAGTTCAAGAATTTTCCATGCTTCTTTGTGTGGCTCACCTGGCTGTGCATAGCGTGGCGCTTGGTTGGTAGCTGTTTTAAAATGATCGTTTCCCAATCCACCGCGTCCACCTTCAAGCAACATTTTTACTTCATCATGTTCAGTAATTTCAAGATCAACCTCACCGGTTTCAGCATCACGAGCCACTGTGCCTAATGGAACTTCTATATAAATATCTTCTCCGTCAGCGCCATGAAGCCTTTTCTTGGCGCCATTTATGCCGTCTTCAGCATTGACATGTTTTCTATATTTCAAATGAAGTAGAGTCCACAGTTGTTTGTTGCCTTTCAGATAAATGTTTCCACCTCTACCACCATCGCCGCCATCAGGACCACCGCGGGGAACAAATTTTTCCCGCAGGAAATGGCTTGATCCGGCTCCGCCTTTTCCCGAACGGCAAAATATTTTAACGTAATCTACAAAATTTGAGTTTTCCACTTTTAAAAAATATTATTTATGCCGGATTTTTATTTAGAAAAAAATTAGTTGTTTACGCTGATCATCAGTGTTTCAAACAAATTCAGAAGCTAGTATTCAGAAGAATTTTATAAATAAAAATATTCAATTTTTTTTCTTCTTAATTCTGACTTCTGAATTCTGAAATTTCAAATTTATTTATTGTTTTCAATAACGTTAACGATGCTTCCAAAAATATCGTCAATGCTGCCAACACCAGCCACCTGATGCAATTTGCCTTGTTTTTTGTAATGTTCAAAAAGTGGCAATGTTTGATTTTTATATACTTCAATACGATTGCGGATTGTAGCTTCATTGTCATCTGAACGACCAAGCACAGCAGCACGTCCGAGCAAACGTTTCATCAATTCTTCTTCATTTACGTCAATAGCAATAACGAGATCAATCTTAATTTTATATTTGTCAAGCATTTCATCCAACATGCCAGCTTGTGGAATCGTGCGTGGAAAGCCGTCGAAAACGATACCGGGCGCATCGAGTTTTGTTTTTGTTTTATTTTCCAACGCTTCAACAACGATGCTGTCGCTAACCAGTTCGCCTTTATCCATAATGGCTTTGGCTTTTTTTCCTGTTTCAGTTTGATTTTTAACTTCTTCTCTGAGAATATCTCCGGTTGACAAATGTGCAAGTTTGTATTTCTCAACAATTTTATCTGATTGAGTTCCTTTGCCTGAGCCAGGAGGTCCGAATAATACGATGTTCAACATTTTTTTAAGATTTAATGATTATTATTTATTTAATATTTCCAATGAATTAATGTGCATGATGTTTCTTCCCTAGATCATATACAATTTGCTTCATATATTCAGCCCATTTCTTATCAGACTTAGATTTGTCGAAGGTTTTATATGAAATTGGTTCGCCAAAGATAACATTAATATTTTTTCCTTTTTGATTAAACATTTCGTCAACAAGGTAAAGCATTTCAATATTTGCTTTGATACCAAGCTTTTTGCGGAGATTTGACAGATTGTAAAAAAAGTTAGAATTGCGTCCGTCAATATAAACCGGAATAACATCGCGTTGAAATTCTTTTGCTTTTGCAATAAATGTTTTTTTCCATTCCAGATCCATGATGTTTCCTGATATTTTTCTGGAACACAAGCCAGCAGGGAAGTACAGAATTATTTTTTCAGATGAAAAAGTTTCCTGAAATATTTTTGCATTCTGCGCCGTGTTGTTGCCGACTTTATTGACAGGAATAAAAATTGGTTTTAAATTAGGCAGAAATAAAAGTAAATCATTCACAGGAAAAACAACATCTTTACGCACATTGCCAACAACGCTGATTAAAGCCATTCCATCCATTCCGCCCAAAGGATGATTGGATGCGATGATGTATCGTTCGGTGGTTGGAATAAGATGCGGATTAATCACATTTATTTTTGCCTGAAAACCTTCTAGAACAGCCGTTGCAAAGTCGCTGCCCATTGCTTCTCTATTTTTGTAAATGATTGCATTCAACTGATCTTCATGCAAAATTCTTTTCAGATAATTCAAAATAAATGAAGGAAGATATTTTAAAAGTTTTGGACTTTTAGACGCAATGACTTTTTCAATATCAATGAAATTTTCTGTAATGACAATGTTTTCAGACTTTTCCATGTTTTCAAAAAGGATTCAAAATTAGATATTTTATTTGACATTTTAAAAAATGAAGAATAATTTAAAAATGTGTTTTTTAGGATTTTTCTAAAATCCTTTATTAGCAAGTGTTTTATAGGGTTGTTGAAAAGATGTTAATTTCTGATTAGATTTAAAAAGATTGATTTTTCTAATGTTTTTGGCATATTCAACGATTTACGGTGCTAAAAATTAACAATCGCTATTCTGGAAAGCATTTAAAATGTAATTGTATTTATTTGTATAACAGTAATTTGCAACGATATAAACAATTGTTAATAGTTCAAAGTTTTCAACAAAGTGTAAAAATGTGTAACGAAGTGTAACAAAGTGTCAATTTTGACCGTATATTTGGTCTGAAATTAAAATTATGTCAAAATTCATCGGAGTTCACGAATGTAAGATAGACGCCAAAGGGCGAGTGCACTTTCCAGGTCCATTGAAAAAACAATTGATGGCTGCTGTGAATGATGGATTTGTCATTAAACGTAGCTTATTCCATAAATGCCTTGAGCTTTATCCGATGGAAGAATGGAATAAGGAAACTGAAAAAGTAAATAAACTCAACCGATTTCAAAAAAAGAATAATGATTTCATCAGGGTGTTTATGGCTGGTGTTAAACTGATTGAAATGGATGGAAGCGGAAAATTTCTTATTACCAAAGACCTTCTCAATTATGCCGGAATAAAAAAAGATATTGTAATGGCATCCGTTTTAAATAGAATAGAAATATGGAATCAAGATGAATATGAAAAAGTGGTTGATGATAAAACAATTGACGTTGGTCAGCTTGCAGAAGATGTTATGGGAAATCTAATGAATAAGGAGGGTGATGATTGATTTCCATCAAACGGTATTGTTGAATGAAAGCATTGAAGCTTTAAATATTCAACCGGACGGAATTTATGTGGATGCAACATTTGGCGGCGGCGGACATTCAAAGGAAATTTTAAAACGATTGAAAACTGGGCGGTTGATAGCTTTTGACCAAGATGAAGATGCTTTGAAAAATGAAATTAATGATGATCGAATGATTCTTTTACAAAATAATTTTAGGTATCTGAAAAAGTTTTTAAGGTATTATGATGCATTGCCGGTGAATGGAATCATTGCTGATCTTGGTGTTTCGTCTCATCAGTTTGAAGATGCTGAAAGAGGATTTTCCATTCGATACGATGCTTTACCTGATATGAGAATGGATCGCAGAAAAAAACTGACTGCTGCTGAAATTTTAAATACTTGGGATGAAAAACAATTGAGCGACATTTTTTATCAGTATGGAGAGATTGAAAACAGTAGAAGATTAGCTCAAACCATCGTGGAAAAAAGAAATAATGAAACGATAAGTTCGCTCGATCAATTTAAAAATTTAATCAGCAAATGTACTCCAAGAGGAAAAGAAAATAAATATCTCGCAAAAGTTTTTCAAGCATTGAGAATTGAAATCAATGAAGAACTTGAAGCGTTGAAAGACCTGCTTTTACAAGCAAATGAAGTATTATCAAAAAATGGTCGGGTAGTTATTATTTCATATCATTCATTGGAAGATAGGCTGGTAAAGAATTTCATGCGCTCAGGAAATTTTGATGGAACTATTGAAAAAGATTTTTTTGGAAATGTGTTGGCTCCTCTACAACCATTGCAAACAAAGGCAATCATTCCTAATGAAAATGAAATTGAAAAAAATAACAGAGCAAGAAGCGCTAAAATGCGTATTGCTCAGAAATTATAATATGAACTAAAAAAATGGAAAAGAAGAAAAGCAAATTTTCAATAGGAAAAATTCTTTCAGGATTTATAAAAGGAGATTTTTTTTCTTATGAATTTGTTTTGGAATATCTACCATTCTTTTTTTATATCGTGGCTCTTTCATTGCTTTATATCTCGAATAATTTTCAAGCATCAAAAAAGGCATCGCAGATTTCAAAAATCAATAAAGAATTAAAAGAGTTGAGGTGTGAATATATCACTACTTCTGCTGAATTGATGGGGTTGACAAGACAATCAGAAATAGCAGGGAGAAGTGAACTTAGACAAATGGGAATCAAAGAATCAACCGTTCCGCCATTTAAAATTTATAAATAAACAAGGAGTAACGTCAGTTGACAAATGCAAAAAGTGACATATTAAAAAGAATTTATTTGCTATACTTCATTGTATTTCTTTTTGCTTCAATGATTATTGGAAAGATTTTTTATATCCAATTTGTTGAAGGCGCTGAATTGAAAAAGAAAGCCAAAGATGCACCAATGAGAGTTGTAGAACGAGAAGTGCAAAGAGGTAATATTTATGCAGATGATGGTGTAAGTATATTGGTTACATCCGTGCCATATTTTGAAGTGAGGATGGATGTGGCTTCTCCGGAGATTTCTGATGAATTTTTTAATGCAAATATTGATTCATTGTCGCGAAAATTATCCGGATTATTTCGTGTGCAATCTTCAAAGGAATACATGAAAGCTTTGTCAAAAGCAAGAAAGAAAGGTAGCAGATATTTTTTTATTGCAAAAAATGTTTCTTATGATACATTGAAAATACTTAAAACTTTTCCAATTTTTAATTCAGGTAGATTCAAAAGCGGATTGATTATTAACGAACAAGTTTGCAGAAAATTAATTTATGGAAATCTGGCATTGCGCACAATTGGTTATGAGAGAAACAACATTACTGTGGGTCTTGAAGGTTATTACAGCAATGAACTCAGCGGTGTGAAAGCAAAGCAGGTGGAACAGATGACTGAAGAAAAAGAATGGCGACCAATTGGAAAAGCTGAAGAATCTGAAACGCACAATGGATATGATATTGTAACCACTATAGATGCGAAGATTCAGGATGTTGCAGAAAATGCTTTACGCATTTGCCTCGATTCAAATAAAGCTCAACATGGTTGTGCAGTATTGATGGAAGTAAAAACAGGTTATGTGAAAGCCATTGCAAACCTTACTAAAACCGGTGAACATAGATATGAAGAACGATATAATTATGCCATTGGAGAAAAGGTAGAACCCGGTTCTACATTTAAATTAATGTCATTGATTGCTGCTATGGAAGAAGGTGTTGATACCAGTGTAACTGTTGATATTACTGGCGCTTCAACGACTTATAATAATAGAAAAATGGAAGATTCGCACAATTTAGGATTGGGCAGAATCAGTATGGTGAAGGCTTTTGAGATTTCTTCGAATGTTGGAATTTCTAAAATAATTACTCAAAAATTTAATCGCGCAGATAAAAGTTCATGCAAGAAATTTACAGATCGTTTGTATGAAATGGGCTTGAATGAACCGCTAGGCTTGAAGATTGTTGGAGAAGCGCATCCTGTTGTTAAAAATCCTGATTTTCGTTCATGGTCAAATATTACGTTGCCCTGGATGTCAATTGGCTATGAAGTTGCACTGACACCGTTGCAGATACTTGCATTTTACAATGCTGTGGCAAATGATGGAGTAAAAGTTTGTCCACAGTTTGTTCAGGAAATTCGCTCAAACGGAAAGATTATTGAAAAATTTGATCCGGTGATTTTGAATCCTACCATGTGTTCAAAAGAAACGGTTGCAAAAGCTAAACACTTACTGGAATGCGTTGTTCAGAATGGTACGGCGAAAAAATTAAAAAATCCACTTTACAAAATAGCCGGAAAAACAGGTACTGCGCAGATTGCACAAGACAATAAAGGATTTAATAAAAAGAATTACAGAGCTTCTTTTGTTGGCTATTTCCCTGCTGACAATCCGATGTATTCAATCATTGTAATTATTCACGATCCGCAAGGTGGAAAATATTATGGTGGAGAAGTTGCAGCGCCGGTGTTCAAAGAAATTGCGAATAAAGTATTTGCAACAAAATTAAATATGCAAAATGTTCCTGTTGGTTCAGATACTGTTTCAAGGCAATTTGTTTCCACCGGAAATTCCAGTGATTATTCACTTGTCTTGAAATCATTGGGCATACCGGTAAATAATTTGAATGCAGATAACAAATGGATTTCATTGGCAGTTTCAACAAATGCAGCAAAAAATCAATGCAGTGCAAATCCTGTTGAAGTTCGCCAAATCAGTAATTCCGTGGTTCCAGATGTAACCGGAATGAATTTGAAAGATGCAGTTTATCTTCTTGAAAAAAGCGGATTAAAAGTAAAAATAAATGGTAAAGGAATAATCAGAAAACAATCCATTACACCAGGTGCCAAAGTAGCTAAAAACACACCTATTCAATTGGATTTATCAATATAAATAAAATATGAAAAAGTTACAAGATATTTTATATAAAGCGGGAATACAAGAAAAGATAGGTTCTACAGATATTAAAATTAGCGACATCTGTTTTGATTCAAGAAAAGTAACTTCAAAAAGTTTGTTTATTGCTGTCAAAGGTAGTCAGGTTGATGGACATCAATACATTGTTCAATCTGTTGAAAAAGGCGCTATTGCTATTGTTTGTGAAAGTTTTCCTGAAATAATTTCAAAAGATATTACATACATTAAGGTTGCTGACAGCAGTTATGCATTGGGTATAATCGCTTCAAATTATTTTGATAATCCTTCTTCAAAGCTACGTTTGGTGGGCGTTACAGGCACAAATGGAAAAACTACGATTGTAACAATGCTTTACCAATTGTTTATGAAGTTTGGCTATTCTGTTGGGTTACTTTCAACAATAAAAAATAAAATAAATGAAAAGGAATTTTCCGCAACGCACACAACGCCTGATCCAATTCAATTAAATCAATTATTAAAAGAAATGGTTGAAAAGGACTGTGCTTATTGCTTTATGGAAGTTAGCTCTCATGCAGCGCATCAGCATCGCATTGCAGGACTTGAATTTGCCGGAGGAATTTTCACCAATATCACTCACGATCATCTTGATTATCATAAAACATTTGATGAATATATAAAAGCGAAAAAAATGTTTTTCGATGCATTGCCTTCAACAGCTTTTGCTTTAAGCAATATGGACGATAAGAACGGACGAGTAATGTTGCAAAATACAAAAGCAAATATTAAAACATATGCATTGAAAAGTGGTGTAGATTTTAAAGCAAAAATAATTGAAAACACCTTTAGTGGCTTGCATTTGGATGTGAATGGACATGAAGTTTGGTTTCAATTGATTGGTGAATTTAATGCATATAATCTGCTCGCCATCTATGCTACAGCTGTTTTGCTTGGGAAAGAAGATACTGAAGTACTTGCTGTTCTTAGTGCTCTCGAACCGGTTGAAGGTCGTTTTGATTTTATAAGATCACCGGAAAATATTACAGCTATTGTTGATTACGCACATACACCGGATGCATTGAAAAATGTTTTGGAAACTATTTCTTCAATTCGTACAGGCATTGAAAAATTAATCAGTGTGGTTGGATGCGGTGGTGACAGAGACAGAACGAAAAGACCAGTCATGGCGAAGATTGCTTGTGATTTCAGTGATAAAGTCATTTTGACTTCTGATAATCCACGTTCGGAAGATCCTGATGAAATTATCAATGAGATGAAAAAAGGTGTTGATGCTTTGGGTAAAAGAAAAACAATATCCATTGTAAACAGAGAAGAAGCAATTAAAACGGCATATGCATTGGCTGCACCCGGCGATATTATTCTGATTGCCGGAAAAGGACATGAAAAATATCAGGAAATAAAAGGTGTGAAACATCCTTTTGATGATAAACAGATAATTAAAAATATATTTTTTCAAAAAGAATTATAAAGTTATAGAGCATGTTATACTATTTGTTTGATTTTTTAGAAAAACATTTTCATTTTCCAGGAGCTGGCGTATTTCAATATATTTCCTTCCGTGCAGCTATGGCGGTCATTTCATCATTGATTATTTCAATGATTTATGGAAAACGTATCATTAATTTTCTTCGTGCAAAACAAGTCGGTGAAACTATCAGAGAACTCGGACTTGAAGGACAGAAAGAAAAACAGGGAACCCCTACAATGGGCGGTTTGATTATTCTAGGCGCCATTTTGATTCCAACTTTGTTGTTTGCAAAACTCAATAATATTTATATTATCATAATGCTCATCACTACTGTTTGGCTTGGATTGATTGGGTTTTTGGATGATTATATTAAAGTTTTCAAAAAACATAAAGAAGGTTTGGCAGGCAAGTTCAAGATTTTAGGTCAGATTGGATTGGGCTTGATTGTTGGTTCTGTCATGTATTTTTCAAATGATATTGTTATCAGAGAAAAAATTGAAGTTAGTGACACTCACGCACTACAAGATAAAGGAAACTGCAGGAAAGAAGCTGGAGATTATTTTAAATCTATTCCTGTAAAATCAACAAAAACAACAATTCCATTTTTTAAAAATAACGAATTTGATTATTCCGTTTTGTTAAAATGGATGGGTAATGGCTATGAACGTTGGGCTTTTCTACTATTTATTCCGATTGTCATATTTATTATTACGGCTGTTTCAAATGGCGCTAACATAACTGATGGGCTGGATGGTCTTGCTACAAGCACGTCTGCAGTGATTGGAGGAACATTGGGAATTCTTGCGTGGGTTTCTGGTAACTTCATTTTTGCAAATTATTTGAACATTATGTATTTGCCCAATACTGGAGAATTAGCCATATATATCAGTGCTTTCGTTGGTGCTTGCATGGGGTTTTTCTGGTATAATTCTTATCCTGCGCAAGTATTTATGGGCGATACAGGTAGTTTATCTATCGGAGGAATTATCGCAGTATTTGCCATCCTTATTCGTAAAGAGTTACTGATACCAATACTTTGCGGGATTTTCTTGATAGAAAATATTTCAGTGATGATGCAAGTGGCATATTTTAAGTATACAAAGAAAAAATATGGAGAGGGCAGGAGGATATTCTTGATGTCGCCATTGCACCACCATTTTCAAAAGAAAGGTTATCATGAAGCAAAGATTGTTACTCGGTTTTTTATTGTTGCAATCATGCTAGCTGTATTTACAATTATCACTTTGAAATTAAGATAAAACGCAAATAGATAAAATGAAAATTAATAATTTAATATAACGACTATGACACTACAATCTTTGGCATTACAAGGCAAATACAACATTTATGATTCGATGGCGTCTGGTATTTCCGGTAGAATCGATGATATTCGCAAAGAAGAAGTTCAGAAAAGTCTATGTGATTTTCAGAATATCGAACATCGCTTGGAATATGTTGTCAGCGTGCATAGCATTGATTTTATCAATGATTCAAAAGCGACTAATGTGAACGCAACATGGTATGCCTTGGACAGCATGTCTAAACCGGTGATTTGGATTGCCGGAGGACAAGATAAAGGAAATGATTATAAATTATTGTTGGATTTAGTTAGAAAAAAGGTCAAAGCGATTATCTGTCTTGGCAAGGATAACAGCCGTTTGCATAAGGTATTTGCCGACCATGTTGAATCAATCATTCATGCTGAATCAATGTATGAAGCCGTTCGTCAGTCATATCATTTAGCTGAATCGGGTGATACAGTTTTGTTGTCTCCAGCTTGTGCCAGCTTTGATCTTTTTGAGAATTATGAAGACAGAGGTCGCCAATTCAAAAAGATTGTAAAAGAATTGTAATCGGTAAATTATTTTTTGTAAAGTAAATCTGCAATAGAATTTTTTTATAAGATGAAGAAAATATTCAGTAATTTCAAGGGAGACAGAGTGATCTGGATTGTGGTTGTTATGCTATTGCTTTTTTCACTTCTCTCTGTTTACAGTTCTTCCGGCGTATTAGCATTTAAAAATAAAGCAGGAAACACTGAATATTATTTAATCAAGCAAGCTATGTTCCTCTTGTTCGGATTTGCTTTGATGTATGTAACACATTTGATAAAATATACTTATTATTCACGTATCTCTCAGATCATTCTTGTTGTTTCAATTCCTTTGCTGATTCTTACTTTATTTATGGGTTCCATCAATGATGCAAGTCGTTGGCTTTATGTTCCAGGCACCAGTATTACGTTTCAAAGTTCAGACCTTGCGAAGTTGGCGTTAATCATGTATGTTGCACGAATGTTGACGTTGAAACAAGGAAACATTACAGATTTCAAAGAAGCTTTTCTTCCGGTATTGATGCCTATTCTTGTCGTTTGCGGATTGATTCTTCCTGCAAATTTTTCAACAGCAGCAATACTTTTCGCAACATGTTTGGTTTTAATGTTCATTGGCAGAATAAAATTGAGATTTATTCTTTCTTTGATTGGCATTGGAGTATTATGTTTTTCAGTATATATTTTAATTGCGATTAACTCAAATTCGAAAGGACGAATTGGTACGTGGAAACACCGTATTGAACGTTTTACAAAAAATGTTCCTGAAGGAAGTGAAGAAGGAAATTATCAGGTAGAGCAGGCAAAGATTGCAATTGCAACAGGTGGAATATTAGGCAAAAAGCCCGGTAGAAGCACACAACGATATTATCTGCCTCATCCTTATTCGGATTTTATTTTTGCATTTATTATTGAAGAGTATGGATTGGTAGGCGGTACAGGGATTGTTTTTTTATATTTAATTTTATTATATAGAGGCGTGCGCATCGCAACGAAAACGCAAAGCACCTTCGGAATGCTCTTGGCTATTGGCTGTTGCCTTAGTCTGATTTTTCAAACATTGATTAATATGGCTGTTGCCGTGAATCTACTTCCGGTGACCGGTCAGCCATTGCCATTGGTCAGTATGGGTGGAACATCAATTTTATTTACAAGTATTTCTGTTGGAATAATTTTAAGTATTAGCAGAGAAGTTGAAGAAGAAAAACAAAATAAAGTTGAAATAGAACAAATAGAAGCAAATGCAGGAGTTGAATAAAAATATTAAAGTGATTATCAGCGGTGGCGGCACTGGCGGGCACGTATATCCTGCTATAGCAATTGCGAATGCATTGAAAAAAATTAATCCTGAGATTTCAATTCTTTTTGTTGGAGCCATCGGAAAAATGGAAATGCAGAAAGTGCCGGTAGCAGGTTATTCGATTGAAGGCTTGTGGATCAGCGGGTTTCAGCGAAAGTTGACAATGAGAAATTTTGGAGTTCCTTTTAAGATTATTGCAAGCATGATTAAATCGTGGAGAATTCTCAGTAAGTTCAAACCCAACGTTGTTGTTGGAGTTGGCGGTTATGCGAGCGGCCCAATGCTGAAACTTTCTGCGCTTAAATCTATTCCGACTTTGATTCAAGAACAAAATTCTTTTCCTGGAATTACAAATAGAATGCTTTCAAAAAAAGCAAATAAAATTTGTGTGGCTTATCCGGGAATGGAAAAATTTTTCCAGAAAGAAAAAATAATATTGACTGGAAATCCCGTCAGACAAGACATTGCAGAACTTCAAAATAAAAAAGTTGAGGCATTAAAATATTTTAATTTATCATCAGAAAAAAAAGTTTTGCTTATTCTTGGTGGAAGCCTTGGCGCCAAACGAATCAACGAAACAGTGCGTCATTCGCTGAATGTATTTGCAGAAAATAATATTCAAGTGATTTGGCAAACCGGAAAAATTTATTTTGATCAATTAAAAATTGAAGCTGAAAGCATGTACGATAAAGGCATAAGAGTTTTTGATTTTATTGAAAAAATGGATTTTGCTTATGCCGCTGCAGACCTTGTGATTTCTAGAGCTGGCGCAATTTCAATTTCTGAAATTTGTGCAGCAGCAAAGCCGGTTATTTTGATTCCTTCACCAAATGTTTCCGAAGATCATCAAACAAAAAATGCGATGATGCTTGAACAAAATAATGCGGCGGTTTTAGTAAAAGATAATGAAGTGCCTGAAAAGCTTGATACAACTGTCTTGTCATTAATTACAGATGAAGTTAAAATGAAAACGCTTTCTGAAAATATTAAAAAATTAGCAATCATGGATTCTGCAGTACGAATTGCAAAAGAAATAATTCAGCTTGCAGAAAAAAATAAAAATTAAAAAAATATTGAAAAAACTTTCTGAAATAAAATCAATCTTTTTCCTTGGTATTGGCGGCATTGGGATGAGCGCTTTAGCAAGATATTTTCATACTGTTGGTGTGAAAGTTTATGGTTATGATAAAACGCAAACACCGCTCACCAACCGTTTGACCGATGAAGGAATTCAGGTTCATTACGAAGATGATATAAAAAATATTCCTTCAGAAATTGAACTTGTGGTTTATACTCCGGCTATTCCAGCTGATAATAAAGAGTTAAATTATTTTAAAGATAAAGGAATAAAATTACAGAAACGTTCAGAGATTTTGGGAGTACTGACGCAAGAGCATTTCACCATTGCTGTTTCCGGAACACATGGAAAAACCAGTATTACATCAATGATTGCGCATGTTTTGAATTATAGTGGAAAAAAAATTACTGCTTTCATCGGCGGTATCAGTAAAAATTTTAATTCAAATCTTGTGCTGAATAATAATCCTGAAATGATTGTTGTAGAAGCGGATGAATATGATCGTTCATTTCTCACACTTCATCCTGATATAGCTATCATCACTGCGATTGATGCTGATCATCTGGATATTTATAAAACTAAAGAAGCGCTTGAAGAATCGTTTTACATGTTTGCAGGACAAGTGAAAAAAAAAGGAAAACTGATAGTGAAAAATAATATTCCATTGCCTGTAAAGTTTTACAATAAAAAACAAAATTATTCATTAACCGATGGCGAATATCACACGGAAAATATCAGAATAAAAAATCATGCGTATACCTTTGATTTGATTAGTAAAAGCAGGTGTTTAAGAGATTTGTCACTTGGAATTCCAGGACGTCATAATATTGAAAATGCTGTGGCAGCCTTTGCAGTAGCGGATATGCTTGATATTAGTGATGAAAAAATCAGAGGTGCATTGGCAAGTTATACCGGCGTAGATCGTCGATTTGACTATAAGTTGAAAGAAAAAAATATTGTTTTTATTGATGATTATGCGCATCATCCCGAAGAGTTGAAAGCAATTATTTTATCTGTGAAAGAATTGTATGAAGGGGAAAAAATCACAGGAATATTTCAACCGCATTTATTTTCCAGAACAAGAGATTTTGCTGATGAATTTGCACAAAGCTTGGATTTGCTGGATGAAATTATTTTATTGGATATTTATCCTGCGCGTGAGTTGCCAATTGAAGGAGTTTCATCTTCAATATTGTTAGATAAGATTAAAAATAAAAGTAAAGTTTTATATTCAAAAGAGGAACTGATAGAAAAAATAAATGACCGTCAACTTGAGGTACTTCTTACGCTTGGCGCTGGTGATATAGATCAGTTGGTTGAACCGATTAAAGAAAGTTTGATAAAAAAATATGTCAATAAAAACTAAACTGATAAGCGCTTTAAAAATTGTAATTTGGCTGTCTTTACTGTCAGGTACAGGTTTTCTTTTGTTTTTTGTAAATGAAAAACATGGTGAAACAGTTTGCAAAAATGTTGAAATCAATATTAATCATTCGAATGATAATTGTTTTGTAAGCGTGGAAGAGGTGAAATCACTGATCTTTCAATCAGGTGATTCATTGAAATCACAAAAGATGTCGAAGATTAATCTTGAAAATGTTAAAAATAAAATTCTTGAAAATCCTTTTATAAAAAAAGTAAAAATATATTCTACCATTGATGGCGAAGTAAAAATATCAATTACACAGAAGAAGCCATTGATAAGAGTTTTCACGGCAAAGGGACAAAGTTTTTATTTGGATGAAGATGGATTTGCTATGCCAATCAGCGATAAAAACACGGCGAGAGTAATTATTGCAACAGGAAAAATTACACCGGATTCCATCTCGCAGAGCTTTATTGACGAGAAAGATACGTTGAAACAAAGAGAAGTTTTGAAAAAATCAAATTTAACTATGTTGTATCAATTGGCTAAAATCATTGATACGTCTGCGTTTTGGAAGGCACAGATCAGTCAGGTAAATATAAACGATCGTGGTGAAATGGAATTATTGCCTCTGCTTGGCAGTCATGTTATTTTGTTAGGAACTAATGAAAATTTGGTTGAAAAGTTTGAAAAGCTATTCTTGTTTTATAAAAAGGAACTAAGCAATTTTGGACTTAGCAAATACAAAGAAATAAACATAAAATTTAAAGATCAATTAATCTGTTCAAAAAAATAAAAATAATTAAGTAATGAAAAGCAATCCGATTATAGTTAGCTTGGATATTGGCACAACAAAACTTGCTGCAATTGTTGGCAGAAGAAATAAATTTGGTAAGATTGATATCATGGCTGTAAGCCGCACAGAGTCGAAAGGTGTGAGTCGTGGAGTTGTTGCTAATATTGACCAAACTGTAGTTTCAATAAAAAAAGTAATTGAAGAAGCCGGTCAAATGGCGAAGGTAAATATCGGCGAAGTCATTGTCGGTATTGCCGGACAGCATATAAAAAGTTTACAGCACAGAGGAAGTGTCATGAGATCTGATGGTGAAAATGAAATCACTGAAGAAGAAATTGAACAGCTGACTCAAAACATGTATAAGCTGGTAATGCAGCCCGGAGAGCAGATCATTGAAGTGATTCCGCAGGATTTCATCATTGACAAAGAACCCGGAATCAGACAGCCGATAGGAATGTCGGGCGTTTGCTTGGAATCAAATTTTCATATTATCACCGGACAAGTTACTGCGATTAGAAATATTCATAGATGTGTAACCAAAGCAGGATTGAGTTTAACAGATATTTTTCTTGAACCACTTGCCTCTGCTGAAGCTGTGTTGAGCGAAGAAGAAAAAGAAGCCGGTGTTGCATTGGTTGATATTGGTGGTGGAACAACTGATATTGCTATTTTTCATGATGGTATTATTCGTCATACGGCTGTGATTCCTTGGGGTGGCAATGTGATAACAAAAGATATTCGAGAAGGTTGTGAGATTATCGAAAGACAAGCAGAAGCTTTAAAAATTAAATTTGGTTCTGCTTTTGCCCGTGAAAATAATGAGAATGAAATTGTATCTATTCCCGGATTACGCGGCAGACCTGCCAAAGAGATATCAATGAAAAATCTTGCAAGCATTATCCAGGCGCGAATGGAAGAAATTATTGAGCACGTTTATTACGAAATAAAAAATTCTGGTTTAGATAAAAAATTGGTTGCAGGTATTGTGCTTACCGGTGGTGGCGCTCAAATGAAACACATTACCCAATTAACAGAATTCATTACAGGAAAAGATACGCGAATCGGTTATCCGACGGAGCATTTGGCAAATAATTCAATTCAGGATATAACAAGTCCGATGTATTCAACAGGAATAGGTTTGGTGATAAAAGGTTTGCAAAGATTGAAAAATAATGATGAACCGGAACCAGAAATTATTCAACCGGAAATTCAAACTGAAAATTTTGTGCCGCCAACACCAACTCCTGAAAAGCCACAAAAGAAAAGCATTCTGGACAGAATGAAAGATTTTTTTGAAGACGATAAAGTGGAGAATAATTAACATTTTTACTGTTAATAAAAAATAAATCGATTGGGAAAATAATCTTTTTTATGAATTAAATTTATCAAACAAAAAACACCTATATATATGCAGATAAAATTCGACTCATCTATTAATCAATCTTCATTAATCAAAGTGATTGGCGTCGGTGGCGGCGGAAGCAATGCTGTGAATTATATGTTCAATCAGGGCATACAAGGCGTTGACTTTATGGTTTGCAATACCGATCTTCAAGCGCTTGATGCAAGCCCTGTTCCAATAAAGATACAACTTGGAACAACGCTAACACAGGGTCTTGGCGCAGGTTCAGTACCTGAAATAGGGAAAAATTCTGCACTTGAAGATATGGATAAAATCGATAGTATTTTAGGTAATAATACCCGAATGGTTTTTATTACTGCCGGTATGGGTGGCGGAACTGGAACAGGTGGAGCGCCTGTAATTGCAGCAAGAGCAAAAGAATTAGGTATATTAACAGTAGCAATTGTAACGATTCCTTTTTCTTTTGAAGGTAAAAAAAGAATGCAGCAAGCAGTTGATGGTATTAATGAACTGAAGAAAAATGTAGATACCATATTGATAATTTGTAATGATAAAATGCGATTGTTGTATGGCAATCTTAAATTGTCTGAAGCTTTATCAAAAGCTGATGATGTGTTGAATGCAGCAGCAAAAGGTATTGCGGAGATTATTACTTTCGCCGGTGGTATCAATGTAGATTTGAATGATGTGAGAACTGTAATGACTGACAGTGGTGTTGCATTGATGGGCACAGGAACTGCAGAAGGTGAAAACAGAGCATTAGCATCTGTTGAAATGGCTATGAATTCTCCGTTGTTGAATGATAATAATATTAGAGGAGCAAAAGATATTCTGCTTTATATTCGTTCAGGAAATGAAGAAATCACTATGGATGAGATAACTGAAATTACTGATTATATTCAGAATGAAGCAGGCTCAACGGCACAGATAATCTGGGGTACAGGTATTGATGAATCACTTGATAAAAAAATTGCCATTACTTTAATTGCCACTGGTTTTGAATCAAATCCAAACATTGGAATTGAAGTATTAGAAGGAAAAATGAATACACAGCGAATCGTTCATAACCTTGAAAAGATTGAATCAAAGAATATTCCTGTTGTTGAAAATATTAAACAAGAAATAAAAATTGAATCTACAATTATTCAGGAAACTAAAACGGAAGTTGTTCCTGAAATAAAAACAGAATTTAAACAAATACATCCAGAAGTTTTAGCTTCATGCGAATCTGTTTATAGTTCATCAAAAGAAGAATCAAAAACAACTGCTATCACATTTGATATTCCGGTTGATAATTTTCATAGTGAAGATTTGACTTCAAAAGAACCTGCTCAAATGAGTTCAGTTAATGATATTTTAGAAGACAAATTGGAAGATGAAATGTTTGTATTTACACGTTCAGAATCAGAAATTGAACAAATACAAAAACCAAAAGAACAAATCATTCTTCCTGTTGAAGAAAAAACAGAACATATTTCTTTAGATAAAACAACAGAGCGAATTCAGCGGTTGAAAGATTTAAGCATGAAATTAAGGAATCCACAATATTTTGCAGATCATGAAGCTGTGCCTGCTTTTAAAAGAAAAGAAGTAAGTCTTCAGGAAGTGACACCATCAGATGAAAGCCATGTTTCACGCTATTCTTTGAATGACGAAGCAACTGATTCTGAAAAAAAAAATACTGAATTACGATTAAATAATTCATTTTTACATGACAACCCAGATTGATTTTTGATAATGTTAATCTTAGGAAAGCTGAAGGTGATATTATCTTTCAGCTTTTTTATTTAAAAATGGATAAATATTTTTTTAAAGGAAATAAAAATTTATGGGCGTTATAGTTAAGCAATCAATAAAGGGGACTATATATTCTTATTTAGGCGTATTGCTTGGTTTTATTACGTCGGGAATAATAATGCCTCATATCATGTCTCCTGATAAGATTGGGCTTTTAGCTTTGCTTGTTGCCTATGCAACTATTTTTGCTCAGTTTGCAAGTTTAGGTTTTAATAATGTGATATCGCGATTTTTCCCTTATTTTAAAGACGATTCAAACCATCATCATGGATTTCTTAATATTGTATTTAAGGTAATAAGTATAGGATTCGTTAGCTCTATAATCGTTTTCTTTTTGTTAAAATCATATTTAGTTCATGCCGGTACAGAACGATCACCACTATTCATCAACTACATGATTTATATTGTACCTTTAATATTTACACTCCTTGTTTTTAGTGTGTTTGATCAGTATTATTCGATGCAATTTAATTCAGTACTTGGAACTTTTTTAAAAGAATTCATTCAACGAATAATCATTTTTTTAGTAATTGTTCTGTTTTATCTGAAATGGATAGACTTTGACTGGCTGGTGATATTATATGTCTTTGCATTTTTTGTTCCAACAATTTTAATTGTGTATTCTTTATGGCAGGAGAAAAATTTAAACCTAAAACCTGCTCATGGATTTGTTTCTCCTCAAATGAAAAGGTCAATGACGAGTGTAGCAATGAATAGCTTTTTAGTTGGAATGTCCGGAATTATTATTATGTATATTAATAGCATTATGATTGAGCGAATGGTTGATCTTTCTTCAACAGGTATTTTTACTATTTGTCTTTTTGTTGGAAATATATTGCTTGTGCCTTCAAGACCATTATCTAAAATTGCTAATGCTGTAATAGCTGAATCATGGAAGAATAATGATACCAAAACAATTTATGAAGTATATTATAAAAGTTGTATTAATCAATTAATCATAGGTTCATTTATATTTATTTTAATATGGGCAAATATTGATAATTTATTAAAGTTTTTCCCCCATGCTTACAGTTCTGGAGCATATATAATTTTTTGGGTGGCAATAGGAAATTTAATAAATATGAGTACTGGCGTTAATGTTTATGTAATTTATACATCTAAATATTATAAATCATTAACTTATTTTGCAGTTTTTCAAATTTTGATTTCAGTTATATCAAATTATTTTTTCATTAAGATGTGGGGAATAACTGGCGCTGGAGTTGCTTTTGCCTTTACATTTCTTTGTATAAACATTATGTATTTTTGGTATATACTTGTAAAATTTAAAATGCAACCTTTTGATGTTAAAACAATAAAGGCAATATTCGTTGTGTTCGTTTCATATCTATCCGTTTATTTTATTCCAACCATTAATAATTTTATTATTGATGGTATTTTACGTTCAGCAATAATTAGTATAATTTTTATTAGTTTAGTATTTTTGTTAAATCTTTCAAAAGAAATTTCAGAATGGATTAGATATGCATGGAAGTTTCTTTTTAATTCAGAAATAAGATTTAATAAATAATGAATATCGTAGAACAAAATTATTGGGATAATATTTGGAAAGATATTAGTTTAAAAACAGTTCCTGCAAATCATTTTACAAGAAAATTAATTGATACATATATACCTGGAAACAAGGGCGGAAGCGTAATCGAGATTGGTTGTTATCCCGGTCAGTTTTTAACTTTATTTGGAGAAAAAGGATATGTGTTGAATGGTATTGATTTGACTCCAGCAACAGAGAAGTTAAAAGAATTATTAATTAGCAATGGATATAAAGTTGGTGAAATAATTTGTGGCGATTTTCTTGCAATGAAAAATGATGTAAAATTTGATGTTGTTTTTTCATATGGATTTATTGAACATTTCACTAATTATGATGAGATTATAATTAAACATCTTGAGTTACTCAAACCGGGCGGATATCTTATATTAGTAACACCAAATTTTAAAGGACTATTTCAATATTTTTTTCATTCTGTTTTCGATAGAAATAATTTAAAGTTGCATGTGATAAAAAGCATGAATCCTTTGAAGTGGAAAGAAATAATTCAAGCGCAAAAAGATTTTGAAATTAAATTCTGTGGATATATTGGTGGTCCGCAATTCTGGATGACAATGGATACAAATATTATTTTGAAATATATAGGAATAATTAAATTGAGAGCATGGAGATTTATAACAAACAAATTATTGTTCTTTATAGATTTTAATAAAATTAATCATAGTAGTTTTTCAGGCTATTGCGGATTAATTGCGCAAAAAAAATAGAAATAGTTTAGTTAAAAGTTAAAGATAAATGATTAAGTTTTTATTAATTATAAAAAAGCTTTTTTATAAAATTGGAATAGAAATGTCTTTTGTAAAAAAAAAGAAATATGTTTCATCCATTGATTTGAATGCCATTGATGCAGTTGAAGAAGCCTGGTCTGATGAAAAAGTAATTAAAGCATTTTTATCAAAAGATATGCAAAAGTTCTTTTTAGATTTAATTGGAGTACTTAAAAAAAATAATATTGATTTCAATAATAAGAAAATAGTTGATGTTGGTTGTGGTACAGGAATATTGTTGAAACTTATAAAAGAAAATTCTCAAGGAAGTCGTTTTAGTGGAATAGAGTTTTCGGAAAATGCTTTAAAAATTGTAAAAAGAATTATTCCCGAAGCAGAAGTTTCACAATTTGATATTTATAATAAATTCTCTAAAACTTTTGATATTGTATTATGTACAGAGGTGTTAGAACACCTTTTATATCCTGAAAAGGCGATTAAAAATTTAATAGATTGTTTGAATGCAGAAGGTGTTTTAATTATTACAGTTCCTGATGGAAGAAACGATACATTCGAAGGTCATATTAATTTCTGGAGCCCTGAAAGTTGGCAGGTTTTCATTGAAAATAATTGCTCTAATCTAGAATTTCAAATAGACAGAACGATGAATAATCATCAAATAGCAATTATTAAAAAGAATGAAAATAACTAAATCTGTTTTTGAGAAAAACTTTTTTAAATGAGAATAGGACTTATATCGTATTCCGTAAGTTATGGCGGTGTTGGAACCTACATAATTTCATTTGCAAAGAAACTAAAGGAATCAGGACATGAACCTGTTATCATTACTACAGAAACAAAAGGCGTTTGGTTTGATAAGATTAATGAGAACGGAATAGAATCGCATCATGTAGAGTTTGGCATTTGGGGTTGGATACCTTTTGGTAGAGTATTTCATGCATACAGAGTTGGGGCAATTTTAAGAAAATTTAATTTTGATCTTGTAATCATTAATTGTAGTTATTCTGCTCAGATATCAGCAGCGATGTATAGACCTGCTAAAACAATATCTGTCATTCATAATCAATTATTACCGGTCGTTCAGGTTGGTTGCATTAATGCTGAAAATATTGATGCAATAGTTGCTGTAAGTCCTCAAATACATGAAAGAGCTTTGAATTATGCTCCACAAGAAAAACTTACTACAATATTAAATGGTGTTCATTTGAGTTTTTCGTTTGAATTGAAGAATAGAGCTGCATTCACAACATCAATTCAACTTCTTTTTGTTGGTAGAATATTTGAACAGCAAAAAGGAATTTTTTTTCTGCCCGATATTTTATTAGAACTAAAAAAACGCAATCTGTCTTTTCATCTCACTATTGTTGGTATAGGACCGGATACTGAAAAATTAAAAGAAAAATTTATTCAAGCAGATTTGATTGAATATATTGATTTTAAAGGATTGCTTGATAGCGATGAAGTGTATAAAATATATTTACAACATCACGTATTATTAATGCCTTCATTTTATGAAGGGTTACCTCTTACATTAATTGAAGCAATGGGAGCTGGTTGTGTGCCATTAGCATCAGATTTAAAAGGAAGTACAGATATTTGTATTGATGATAATGAATCCGGTTATTTAATTCCTGTTGGTGATAAAAAAATGTTTGCAGATAAAATAGAAGAACTTTATTCTAATAAAACGAAATGGGAACAAATGAGCAATTTATCTATATCAAAAGCAAATGCTCAATTCTCGTTTGATATTATGATGAAGAATTATCAGAATTTATTTGATAACCTTTTTGCAAAATCTCATGATGAATTGATTAGGAAACAATCTTGTTTCTTTTTGTTTTCATGGAAAGAAATTATTCCGTGTAATTTGATTCTATTCATAAAGCAGACGGTGAGAATGATGTTTAATATTAAACATCAATAATTTTTTCGAGTTGATTAAATTAGAAAGCCTATTGTATAAGTACAATAGGCTTTCTAATTTAAGAAGAATTTTAAACCTAATTTTGTTTAATAATCTTTTGTACAATCATTTTATTATCAGATTGTATTTTTACAAAATAAATACCTGCTGAAAAACCTGATAAATCAATTTGTTCAACGGCATTAGTAATCTTTTTTGTTAAAACAACTTGTCCTGTTGTAGTGAATATTTTAAGATTAAGAGATTCTTTTTGGTTATATGTCTCAATAAATATTTTATCATTTGCAGGATTAGGATATATTGAAATATTCAAATTGTTTTGTTTTATTTCGTTTACAGCCAATGTTGTGATGTTATAAGGTGCTGCAAATGTATTTGATAATATTCCTTTCTTTTTAGCTTCATGGCATTGAATAGTTAAATACATTAAATAATAACCGTTGTTTATTTTGTTTATATCAACATCGGCAATAAAATTAAATGTATTACCGTCTTGTTTAAATACCCAATTAAAATGCATTTGTGATTTACTAATTTCTACTGAAGCAATATAAAAAGAATCAATAGGTGCATTATAATCAAACACGCAAGTATCAATAGGTGGAAGAGTTATACTGTCTGTTATTTTATTGTCTGTTTTTGCAACAATTGTGTCTGTATTTAAATTAATGCTTTCTTTATTATCATTTTTTAATGCTAATATTTCTGTTGGATTTAATTCACGATTGTAGATTCTAAAATCATCAATAACTCCTGTAAAGAAATAAGTGGGGTTTAAGAAGCAACGACCTCCAATGATAGCGTTTTTCTGATTAACATTACCATAATTTGCAGGTTCTCCATTTGTAAGCGCTGTTGAAGTTTTTTTTATCAAGTTACCATTAATGTATAATTTCATAATAGAATCATTTCGAATAGAAACGATATGATACCAATTGTTAAGAGTAGAAGGATTTGGACGAACGTATGACTGTATAGGATTGCTGCCAATATTATAACTACCTCCAAAAAAAGTTTGATCTGTTTCAAAACTAATCCCTTGCCCAAAACCATCACCTGAATTAATATTTGTAGCGCCCCCAATTTCGAAGATAATATTTCCATAATTTGTAGGCGTTGCAGTAGGTTTCACCCAAACACTATATGAATATGTATTTAAATTTATTAGATTAGATGGTGGTATAGAAATGTAATTACTAATTCCATTAAATGAATAAGCTGAATTAACATTGCCGAACCTATCTTTAGTAAGTGTTGCACCATTCACTGTTCCAATGCTTTTAAATATACTTTCATCATTAGCATTTCCATTAAACGGATAATTTGCGATAAGACCTGAATCGAGCGTGTTTATAGGTTTTATTATTGGCCAGCCACCTTGATGATAAAGGGTGTCAATTTCAGCCTGCGTAAGGTTTCGGTTATAGATGCTAAAATCATCAATAACACCAGTAAAAAAATAAGTAGGGTTTAAGAAACATCGCCCACCAATGATAGCATTCTTTTCAATGACATTGCCATAATTTGCAGATTCTCCATTTGTAAGAGCAGTAGAACTTGAATTAACTAAGTTTCCATTGATGTATAATTTCATAGTTGAATCATTTCGAGTAGATACAATATGATACCAATTGTTAAGCATGAAAGGACTGGAATATAAATATGATTGTTTTGGATTACTACCAACATTATAACTACCTCCAAAAAATGTCTGATTTGTTTCGCAAGAAATTCCTTGTCCAAAACCATCACCTGTATTATAATTAGAGGCACCACCAACTTCGAATACTATATTCCCATAATTAATAGGCGTTGCAGTAGGTTTCACCCAAACACTATATGAATAATTGTTTAGATTAATTAGGTTTGGAGTTGGAATAGAAATATAATTATTAATTCCATTAAATAAATAAGCAGAATTAGCATTTTCAAATCTATCAGTAGTGAGTGTTGCACCATACACAGTGCCACTATCTCCAATTATATTTGCATCATTTGCATTGCCATTGAAAGGGAAAAACTAACAAGTCCATTTGTTGAAAGCTGTGCAAATGCGCTCAATCCGATAAATGAGGAGAGCAGAACAATTAAAATAAATAATTTTTTCATGCTAAATAAGTTAAAATTTTTATGTATTTAATTTTTTTTAATATTAAAATTTCTCAAATATACAAAAAAATTAAAATATCGAAAAAAAATAGTTATTTATAAAAAAAAGAGTTTCTCTTTAAAAAAAGGCGAAAGTCTATAATTTTAATTTATTACATAATGAAATGCATTTAAATAACCATCAACAACGGTATTAATATTTACTTCTTCTAAAATTATTTTTTCTGAATGGTCGCCCATCTCTTTTATTAGCGCAGGATTTGAGAATAATAAATCTATTTTATTTTGTAAATCATTATTGTCAGCATCTTTAAATAAATATCCATTATAACCATCTCTTACCAGTTTTTTTTCAGTGCCATCACACACTGAACAAACAACAGGTTTGTTGAAACACATCGCTTCATTGATAGATAATCCGCCCATTCCGGCCAAAACATAAATCGTTGAATCAAGCAAATATCGTCCTAACAATTGATAATCGTAAACACCACCAATAAACGTAATATGTTTTTCAATATTTAGTTTTTGTGCTAATTCTTTTAATTCCTTTTCTTGCGGACCAGTGCCAATAACCAATAGTTCGATGTCATTGTATTTATTTTTAAGTTGTGCAACAACTTTGATAAGCATATCAACGCGTTTCCATTTCACTAATCGTCCAACATGAATCAAACGATGAGGATTAGCAGGTAAAAGTGCAGGTTGATTGATGATTTCATTTTTTATTTTAAATATTTCATCCGTATCCGATGAGTTGTATCCTATAAATATTTTTTTAGATGAAACGCCATAACTTCCTTGAATCTCATGTGCTGCATCAGTATAGTTCACAGTTGCATCTAAAAGAGTATAATATATTTTTCTGGTGAAAGCCAGCGTGAGATATTTTAAAATGAATTTTAATCCTGATGTTTTTTCGGTATGTAGGTTTTCATCATACACAGGGTGTTCGCGATAATATTGCAAAGGACTGTGAAATGGTGCAACCATAAAAGGAATTTCTTTCAGAATAAGTTTTATTTTTTTTCTTTTAATAAAACAAATTATTCGAGGATAAAAAATGAGTCCAAGTATGTATGGCCAGAGCGTTACAAGGATGTCAGGTTTTTCCTGTGATAGTATCTTTTTAAAGTTTTTGAAAAATACTTTTTTATAATAAGTAACGTATTCTTGTGTATAGATTACTTTGAATTGAATTCCTTCATCCGTTTGTTTTACGCCTTTGCCAATGGTTTTGCCATTTTTTTCTGGCACAACCACAATAACTCCAATTCCTTCATTTGAATTAAGACTATTTAATTGCGATACTAGATAATGAGGCAAACCGCCAAAAGTGAATAGAACTTTCATGTATGATTATTTATTACAAAAATAAGAATATTTATTTTCAAACAAACCTTATTAATAATTGAATAAATTTGTGGATTATTGTAAACGTTCAATGATTGATTATGTTTGAAAAATTATTTCGTCTTCTTAAAGTTATAAAAGGAAAAGATTTTTATTCTTCTTTACAAATAAAATGCAATACGGTTACATTGGGTGATAAGAGCGCTGAATGGATGATTTGTCCTGATAATATCAATGCAAACAGTATAATTTATTCGTTTGGAATAGGTGAAAATATTTCATACGATTTGGAGTTAATAAAAAGATATAATGTAACTGTTCATGCATTTGATCCAACACCAAAGTCTTTAGAATGGTTGAAAAAACAGGAACTTCCGGAACAATTTAAATCGTATCCTTTTGGTTTGGCTGATTATGATGGTGATGCAGAATTTCATTTACCTGAAAATGCTGAATATGTTTCCTGTTCAATGATTGATGAAGGTAAAATGAAAAATCAATTTGTAAAAGTCAATGTTTGTCGTTTAAAAACGTTAATGGGAAAATTGAATCATACAGAAATAGATATTTTAAAAATGGATATTGAAGGCGCTGAATACAGCGTTTTGAATGATATTTTAAAAGAAAAATTAAATATTAAACAAATTCTTATTGAATTTCATCATCGATATAAAAATGTTGGAATTGAAAAAAGTATTTCAGCAATTAAGCTTTTAAATTCTCATGGATATAAGATTTTTGCTGTTTCTTTTTCGGGTGAAGAATATTCATTTATAAAAATAAATCAGTAGGCACATGCAATAGTAGCAATGCTTATTTTTGTTCCTTCAATAGTCAAAAGTTTAGATGCGCACGCTTCAATCGTAGCGCCGGTAGTAACTACATCATCAACAAGAAGAATGTGTTTGTTTTGTAAATGTTCTGCATTTTTAATTTGAAAAATATCTTTTACATTTTCCCAACGATTGTATTTTGATTTTTTAGTTTGACTATCGGTATTGATTGCTCGAAACAATGCGTCAGTATTAACTTCTACCCGCATTGATTGTGAAAGTCCATTGGCAAATAATTCACTTTGATTATATCCTCTTTTTTTAAATTTTTTCTGATGCAGCGGAACGGGAACAATTACTTCAATAGTATTAAAAAATTCTGATTTCATCAGTTCGTAACCATATTGTTTTCCAATATAAATCCCGATTTCTTTTTGTTTCTGATATTTCAACTGATGAATAAGCTTTTGAGTTTTGCTTTCTTTTTGGAAAAAATAATAAGATGCTGCTGATTCAATTTTTACACGACCCCAGAAAAGTTTGCTGACAGAATTGTCTTTTAACAAATGAAAATTAGTCTTTGGAAGATGATAACAGCAATGCGTACAAATTGTCTCTTCGTTTTTAAATAGGCTGTTTCCACAAGCCATGCAGAGGCGTGGATAAATCAATGAAAGAATATCTTCAAGAAAAAACATAAAATCAGTTTTCCCAAAAATAAACTTTTTTTTAGAATTGAAAAATAAATTTTAAATGAGTAGAAATTTTGAAAATAAATAATGTTAATCGAGCTTGAGAACAGCGAGGAATGCTTGTTGTGGCACTTCAACATTCCCAACCTGACGCATACGTTTCTTCCCTTTCTTTTGTTTGTCAAGGAGTTTACGTTTACGTGAAATATCACCACCATAACATTTTGCAGTAACATCTTTTCTTACAGCTTTAACGGTTTCACGGGCAATAATTTTTGCGCCGATTGCTGCTTGAATAGCAATATCAAACTGTTGGCGAGGAATTAATTCGCGGAGTTTCTCGCACATTTTTCTGCCGAAATTATAAGCATAATCTCTATGAATCAATGATGACAAGGCATCTACTGGTTCACTATTCAAAAGAATATCAAGTTTAACAAGATGAGCTTCTTTGTAATCGCAATAATGATAATCAAAAGAAGCATATCCTTTTGAAATGCTTTTTAGTTTATCATAAAAGTCAAAAACAATATCACCCAAAGGCATTTCAAAAATTATTTCTACTCTATCGGTTGTAAGATAAATTTGATTTTTCAAAATACCTCTTTTATCAATACAAAGCTTCATGATAGCACCTACAAATTCAGATTTTGTAATTATATTTGCAGTAATATAAGGTTCTTCAATTCTGTCAATCCTTGTTACTTCAGGCAATCCGGATGGATTATGAACATCTATTTCTTCGCCTTTGGTGGTAAATACTTTAAATGAAACGTTAGGAACTGTGGTGATTACGTTCATATTAAATTCTCTTTCCAATCGTTCCTGAACTATTTCCATATGCAATAATCCAAGAAAGCCACAGCGGAAGCCAAAGCCAAGCGCTGCAGATGATTCAGGCTCGAAAGTTAGTGAAGCATCATTCAATTGAAGTCTTTCCATTGAATTTCTTAATTCTTCATATTCATCGGCATCAACAGGAAAAATCCCAGCAAATACCATTGGTTTAACATCTTCAAATCCATCAATAGCTTTTAAACAGGGTGATGCAACTTTGGTAATAGTGTCACCTACTTTTACTTCCTTTGATGATTTAATTCCGGAAATAATATATCCAACATCGCCTGCTGATAAGGTTTTGTGAGGTACTTGTTTTAATTTAAGTACGCCAATTTCTTCAGCATTATATTCTTTACCGGTTGCAACAAATTTTACAAAATCATTTTTTTTAATATGTCCGTTAAAAATTCTGAAATAAGCAATAATCCCTCTATAAGAATTAAAAACAGAATCAAAAATTAATGCTTGCAATGGCTCGTCAGGATTCCCTTTTGGAGCTGGAACTTTTTTTATGATTGCTTCAAGAATTTTTTCAACACCTAAACCTGTTTTAGCGCTTGCTTCAATAATATCATCTCTATTGCAGCCAAGCAGTTCAACAATCTGATCTTTCACTTCTTCAGGCATTGCGCTTGGCATATCCATTTTGTTTAGTACAGGAATTATTTCCAGATCATGATCAAGGGCAAGATACATATTGGAAATTGTCTGTGCCTGAATTCCTTGTGTAGCATCAATTATAAGGAGAGCGCCTTCGCAAGCAGCGATTGAGCGAGATACTTCATATGAAAAGTCAACGTGGCCAGGAGTATCAATCAGATTCAGTATATAATTTTTTCCTTCAAATTCATATTCCATCTGAATTGGATGACTTTTGATCGTGATTCCTCTTTCCCTTTCCAGATCCATATTGTCGAGAACCTGATTTTGGAAATCTTTATCATCAATGGTGTGAGTTTGTTGCAGCAAACGGTCCGCAAGAGTGCTTTTCCCATGATCAATGTGAGCAATTATACAAAAATTTCTGATGTTTTCCACGCTAAGAGATATTATTATAGGGTTTACAGAATATTAAAAAACATATTTTTTAAGAATTAATATGAATTTTTATTTCAGGGTGCAAAGATAAAATTTTTAAAGGTTAATCCGTGAATAGTGAATTCTTTTATTTATAAGGGTAAGAATATTATTCGGTCGGGAATTAGAATTTGTCATATTTTTACACTTTAAAATTCATTCGCAACCGCCTTTTTTTACAATATTTTAGATTAATTTTTAAATAAATGAAAATAAGTTTTGTAATTAATCAAATGTTTTTTAATTTTGCAGTCCTTTAAAAAAAGGAATATTTCTTTATTGATTATATTTGAGCGTGTTAATAAAATTGCCGATGTAGCTCAGTTGGCCAGAGCAGCTGATTTGTAATCAGCTGGTCGGGGGTTCGAATCCCTCCATCGGCTCAGTTCTTTAAAAGTTTTGAACTCAAATTATCTGGCTAATAAGAAGGTTAAGTATTAACCCTAGATTGCCAAGGGGAGATACCAGAGTGGCCAAATGGGGCAGACTGTAAATCTGCTGGCTTACGCCTTCGGAGGTTCGAATCCTTCTCTCCCCACCTGAAAGGGATTAAGGATTATGAAATCTGAAAATCACTTTCGACCGCGGGAGTAGCTCAGTTGATAGAGCATCAGCCTTCCAAGCTGAGGGTCGCGAGTTTGAGCCTCGTCTCCCGCTCAAAGCCGTTGTAGCTCAGGGGTAGAGCACTTCCTTGGTAAGGAAGGGGTCACGAGTTCAAATCTCGTCAATGGCTCTTAGAACACAATATATTGATATAAATTTTTTAAAAATTAAATTAGTTAAATGTTATGGCAAAAGAAAAATTCGATCGTTCCAAGCCCCATGTTAATATAGGCACTATAGGTCACATCGACCATGGTAAGACTACTTTAACAGCTGCTATTACTTTGTGTCTCGCTGAAAAAGGTTTTTCCAGTTTCAGATCGTTCGACTCAATTGATAATGCACCAGAAGAAAAAGAAAGAGGGATTACAATCAACACAGCGCATGTTGAATATTCTACTGGAAACAGACATTATGCGCACGTTGACTGTCCTGGTCACGCGGATTATATCAAGAACATGGTTACTGGTGCTGCCCAGATGGACGGCGCTATCCTTGTTGTTGCCGCTACTGACGGTGCAATGCCTCAAACACGCGAACATATTTTGTTAGCGCGTCAGGTAGGTGTTCCTCAAATCGTTGTATTCATGAATAAAGTGGATATGGTGGATGACCCTGAAATCCTTGATATTGTTGAAATGGATATCAGAGATCTTTTGACATTCTATAAATATGATGGCAACAATATTCCAATCATCAGAGGTTCTGCTTTAGGTGGTTTGAATAAAGATCCAAATTGGATGCCAAAAATTTATGAATTGATGGATGCTGTTGATTCATTTATTCCAATACCAGTTCGTGAAGTTGACAAAGATTTTTTAATGCCAATTGAAGATGTATTCTCTATCACTGGTCGTGGTACAGTTGCAACTGGAAAAATTGAAACTGGCGTTATTAATTCAGGTGATGCAGTTGATATTATTGGTATGGGCGCTGAAAAAATGAAATCAGTTGTTACCGGTGTTGAAATGTTTCGTAAGATTCTTGACAGAGGTGAAGCTGGTGACAATACAGGTTTATTATTAAGAGGAATTGATAAAGAACAAATCAGAAGAGGTATGGTTATTGCTAAACCTGGTTCTATTCATCCTCACAAACATTTCAAAGCTGAAGTTTATATTTTGAAGAAAGAAGAAGGTGGTCGTCACACTCCTTTCCATACAAAATATCGTCCGCAGTTTTATTTCAGAACTACAGACGTAACTGGTGAAATCAGCCTTCCACAAGGAGTTGAAATGGTTGTACCAGGTGATAACTTAACTATTGAAGTAATGTTGATTGCTGAAATAGCAATGACTAAAGGTTTGAGATTCGCAATCCGTGAAGGCGGAAGAACTGTCGGTGCTGGTCAGGTAACTGAATTATTAGATTAATATTTTTAGGTATCTCCGTAAGGAGATACCTTCTTTTTCTATAATTCATTTACGGGTGTAGCTCAACTGGCAGAGCGAAGGTCTCCAAAACCTTAGGTTGGGTGTTCGATTCATCCCACCCGTGCAAAAATATTGAAGAGATGTCAAAAATAGTTAATTATATTAAAGAGTGTTATGATGAATTGATGAATAAAGTTTCATGGCCTACCTGGAGTGAACTGCAAAGCAGTGCTATCGTGGTATCCATAGCTTCATTGATTTTTGCTGTCGTAGTTTTTATGATGGATTTGCTTTTTAAAAATGTACTGGATCAATATTATAAGTTGTTTTAATTTTCATAAACATCTCATCAATAAACAAAGATTGATATATGGGTGATGTAGAAAAAAAGTGGTATGTGGTCAGAACTATCAGCGGGAAAGAAAAGAAGGTGAAAGAAATGCTGGAGAGTGAGATCAACCGATTGAATATTAAAGAGTATATCAGTCAGGTTATCATACCAACTGAAAGAATTTATCAGATCAGAAAAGGGAAAAAAATTAGTAAAGAAAGAAATTTTTTTCCTGGATATATACTTATTGAAGCTGCTCTGGTAGGTGAAATGGCTCATATTATTAAAAACACGACTAATGTTCTTGGTTTTTTAGGTGCGAAAGATGAACCAACTCCTTTGCGTCCTGTAGAAGTGAATAGAATATTAGGTAAAGTAGATGAATTATTAGAAAAAGGTGAAGAAATAAATATCCCATTCATGATAGGAGAGGCAGTCACAGTAATTGACGGTCCTTTTAATAGTTTCAGTGGTGTGATTGAAGAAATCAATGAAGAAAAGAAGAAACTAAAAGTGATGGTGAAAATTTTTGGAAGAAAAACTCCATTAGAACTGAATTTTACTCAAGTAGAAAAAGAATAGAAAAAAGATAAAAAAATGGCAAAACAAATTAGTGGACTTATCAAATTGCAAATTCGCGGAGGTGCAGCAAATCCAGCTCCTCCAATTGGTCCTGCATTGGGAGCAAAAGGTGTTAATATCATGGAATTTTGTAAACAATTCAATGCACGTACACAAGACAGTGCTGGGAAATTAATTCCTGTTATCATTACAGTTTATCAAGATAAATCATTTGATTTTGTTCTTAAAACTCCTCCGGTTGCTGTACAATTGTTGGAATTAGCGAAAATTAAATCAGGATCAAAAGAACCAAATAGAGATAAGGTTGGTTCAGTATCATGGGAGCAAGTAAAAACAATTGCTGAAAGTAAAATGAATGACTTGAATGCATTTACCGTTGATTCAGCGATGAAAATGGTTGCGGGTACTGCACGCAGCATGGGAGTTACTATTACAGGACAATCTCCATTCGTTGAAAATTAATCAGTATATAAATATATAATTGATTCTATCCAAATAAATTATTAAAGGGAATGAGCAAACTAACTAAAAACAGAAAAGTATCTGTATCAAAATACGAAAAAAATAAAATTTACACTTTGCCAGAAGCTGTAGATATTATAAAAAGCATATCGACTACTAAATTTGATTCTTCAGTAGATGTTGATGTCAGACTTGGCGTTGATCCTAAAAAAGCTGACCAGATGGTTCGTGGTATTGTTACTCTGCCACACGGGACTGGTAAAAAAATTAGAGTATTGGTATTATGTACTCCTGATAAAGAAGAGGAAGCTAAAGAAGCTGGTGCAGATTTTGTTGGACTGGATGACTATATTGCTAAGATTAAAGGTGGTTGGACAGATGTTGATGTTGTTATTACAATGCCAAGTATCATGCCAAAAATCGGAGCAATTGGGAAAATTCTTGGCCCACGTGGTTTGATGCCAAATCCTAAAACTGGTACAGTTACTATGGATGTTGCTAAAGCAGTGAAAGAAGTTAAAGGCGGGAAGATTGATTTTAAAGTTGATAAAACAGGAATCATTCATTCATCTGTTGGAAAAGTTTCTTTTACTAGTGATAAATTAACTGAAAATGCAAAAGAATTGTTACTAACGATCATAAAGCTTAAACCTGCTTCCGCAAAGGGAACTTATGTGAAAAGTGTTTTCCTATCAAGTACAATGAGTCCCGGTGTTAAGATTGAAACAAAATCTTTATCGGTTTAAGTATTTTATTTATCTGAAACTGTAGAAAAATTAAATCATGAAAAAAGACGGAAAGAATCAAATTATAGACTCTCTCATTGATGACTTGAGAAATAATAACCACTTTTATTTAACAGATATTTCTGGTTTAAATGTGGAAAAAGTCAACAAATTGAGAAGAGCTTGTTTTAAAAAACAAGTTAAAATTAAAGTTGTAAAGAATACTTTACTTAAAAGAGCTTTTGAATCAGTTGGAAATAATTATGAGCCTTTATTTGAAACATTAAAAGGTTCAACATCTATCATGTTTACAGAAACAGGTAATGTTCCAGCTCAAATTATTAAAGAGTTCAGAAAAGAACTTGATAAGCCTTTATTAAAAGGTGCTTTTGTTGAAGAAACCGTATATATCGGCGACAATCAATTAGAAGCGTTATTTAATATCAAATCTAAAAATGAACTCATTGGTGATATTATTGCTTTACTACAATCACCTATGAAAAATGTTATATCTGGCTTGCAAGCTTCCGGCGGTCAGAAAATTGCGGGTCTTGTGAAAACATTATCCGAAAGATCAAATTAAATTTAAATCATTATTAACAATAATAAAACGTTCAGAAAATGGCAGACTTAAAAGCACTAGCAGATCAATTAGTTAATTTAACAGTAAAAGATGTTAACGAATTAGCTACAATATTAAAAGATGAATATGGTATTGAACCAGCAGCAGCTGCAGTAGCAGTGGCAGCACCAGCAGCAGCAGCAGCTGAAGAAGAAAAAACAAAATTTGATGTTATTCTTAAAAGTGCCGGACAACAGAAATTAGCTGTTGTTAAATTGGTAAAAGAATTAACTAGCCTTGGATTAAAAGAATCAAAAGAATTAGTTGATGGAGCACCAAAAGCAATTAAAGAAGGTGTTGATAAAAACGAAGCTGAAGCTCTTAAAAAACAATTGGAAGAAGCAGGAGCAGAAGTTGAAATTAAGTAACGTTGAAATTTTTATTGCCTGTATTTTTGTTTAAATCAGGTGTAAAATAAACTGCTGTCTATTATTTTATTTTTAGACAGGCAGTTTTTTATTATTTAATAAATCAGTTATTTGACTTAAACTTAATCGCTGTGAATAAAAAAACCAATTTGAACGAAAGAATCAATTTTGGGTCAACCAAAATAAAAGTTGATTATCCTGATTTTCTTGACATCCAGCTTAAATCTTTCCAGGATTTTTTCCAATTGGATACCAATCCTGAAAATATTAAGAATGAAGGTCTGTATAAAGTTTTTACAGAAAATTTTTCGATCACGGATGCACGGAATAATTTTGTTCTTGAATTTGTAGATTATTTTGTTGATTCTCCCAGATATTCAATCGAAGAATGTATTGAAAGAGGATTGACATATAGTGTGCCTTTCAAAGCAAAATTAAAACTTTATTGTACAGATCCTGAACATGAAGATTTTGAAACAATTATTCAGGATGTATATCTTGGCGCTATTCCTTATATGACGCCTAAAGGTACTTTCGTTATTAATGGAGCTGAAAGAGTTGTTGTATCTCAGCTTCATCGTTCGCCTGGTGTGTTTTTCAGTACCAGTCGTCACCCAAACAACACTCAGTTGTATTCGGCAAGAGTAATTCCTTTTAAAGGATCATGGATTGAATTTGCTACAGACATGCACAATGTCATGTATGCATACATTGATAGAAAAAAGAAATTGCCTGTAACAACATTGCTTAGAGCTATTGGTATTGAAAGCGATAAACAAATATTAGACGTTTTCGGATTAGCCGAAGAAGTAAAAGTTAGTCGTTCAGGATTGAAAAAAGTAGTTGGGAGAAAACTATCAGCCCGTGTTTTGAAAACATGGATTGAAGATTTTGTTGATGAAGATACCGGCGAAGTTGTTTCTATTGAACGTACTGAAATTATTATAGACCGTGATATAATTTTAGAAAATAAACATATTGATCTTATTTGTGATTCAAATGTTAAATCAATTCTTCTTCACAAAGAAGAAGGTGTTGGTGTTGATTATTCAATTATCACAAATACATTACAAAAAGATACTGCAAATTCTGAAAAAGAAGCTGTAGAATTTATCTATCGTTTATTGAGAAATGCTGAACCACCTGACTATGAAACAGCAAAAGGAGTAATTGAGAAATTATTTTTCTCGGATAAAAGATACGATCTCGGTGAAGTTGGTAGATTCAGAATAAATAAAAAATTGAATCTGGATATTCCTATGGAAACCAGAATTTTGACCAACCAAGATATTATTTCTATCATTAAATATCTTATTGAACTTGTAAATTCAAAAGCAGATGTTGATGATATTGACCATTTAAGTAATCGTCGTGTAAGAACTGTTGGTGAGCAATTATATGCTCAATTTGGTGTTGGTCTTACAAGAATGGCTAGAACCGTAAGAGAACGAATGAATGTCAGAGATAATGAAATTTTTTCGCCAACTGACTTGATCAATGCGAAAACATTATCATCTGTTATCAATTCATTCTTTGGCACAAATCAGTTATCACAATTTCTTGATCAAACAAATCCATTGGCTGAAATTACGCATAAACGTAGGATCTCAGCATTAGGACCTGGTGGTCTTTCTAGGGAAAGAGCTGGTTTTGAAGTACGTGACGTTCACTACACACATTATGGACGACTCTGTACAATTGAAACACCTGAAGGTCCAAACATTGGTTTGATTTCTTCGCTTTGTGTTTTTGCGAAAATCAATGAACTTGGATTTATTGAAACACCTTATAAAAAGGTTGAAAATGGTAAAGTTGACTTGGGTGAAGAGCCAACATATCTTAGTGCTGAAGAAGAAGAAACGAATATCATTGCTCAGGCAAATACACCAATTGATGAAGATGGTAAAATTACTTCACATAGAGTTAAAGCCCGTCATTTTGCAGATTATCCAATCGTAGATCCAAAAGAACTGGACTATATTGATGTTGCTCCTAATCAGATTACATCTATTGCTGCATCATTGATTCCATTTCTTGAACATGATGATGCCAACCGTGCATTGATGGGATCAAACATGATGAGACAGGCTGTTCCATTGTTGAAACCTGAAACTCCTATTGTTGGTACTGGTTTGGAAGCTAATGTTGCAAGAGATTCAAGAGTATTGATTAGTGCAGAAGGACAAGGAGTTGTTGACTATGTTGATGCTAATGAAATTATCATAAAATACAATAGAACAGAAGATGAAAAGTCAGTCAGTTTTGATGATGATTTTAAAACATATAAACTTACAAAATTTGCTCGTTCAAATCAGAGTACATGTATAAACCAAACTCCAATTGTCAAAAAAGGAGATAAGGTTCACAAAGGTCAAATCCTTTGCGAAGGTTATGCTACACAAGGTGGTGAACTTGCTCTGGGAAGAAATCTTAAAGTGGCATTCATGCCTTGGAAAGGGTATAACTTTGAAGATGCTATTGTAATTTCTGAACGTGTTGTTAAAGAAGATGTTTTCACATCTATCCATATTGAAGAATACTCACTTGAAGTTAGAGACACTAAGAGAGGTGTTGAAGAATTAACAAGCGATATTCCTAATATCAGCGCTGAAGCTACAAAAGACCTTGATGAAAATGGTTTAATCAGAGTAGGAGCAGAGGTTAAAGAAGGAGATATTCTTATTGGAAAGATTACTCCTAAAGGTGAAACAGATCCTACACCTGAAGAAAAATTATTAAGAGCAATTTTTGGTGACAAAGCCGGTGATGTAAAAGATGCATCTCTGAAAGCCGCTCCATCAGTAAGAGGTATTGTGATAGATAAAAAATTATTTTCACGTATAATTAAAGACAGAAAAACAAAACAACGGGAGAAAGAAGTTATTGATCAAGTTGAGGATTTATATAAAAAAGAATCACTTGAACTGAAAACTTTACTGGTTGACAAACTTATGGTTTTTGTCAATGGAAAAATTTCTCAAGGTGTTTATAATATATTTAAAGAAGTTGTAATTGATAAAAGCGTAAAATTCACCCATAAATTATTGATGGGAATTGATTATGCAAATATTAATCCAAATAAATGGACAACGGATAAAGACAAAAATCAATTAATAAAAGAACTTCTACATAATTACAATATTAAACAAAAGGAATTAACTGGTAAATTTAATCGCCAGAAATTCATGATTATGATTGGTGATGATTTGCCAAGTGGAATCGTTCAGTTAGCGAAAGTGTTTATTGCATGGAAACGCAAACTGAAAGTGGGAGATAAAATGGCTGGACGTCATGGTAATAAAGGTATTGTTGCAAGAGTTGTTCGTGAAGAAGATCTTCCTTTCATGGAAGACGGTACGAGAGTAGATATTGTACTTAATCCTTTGGGTGTACCATCACGTATGAACTTGGGACAGATTTATGAAACTGTTCTTGGATGGGCTGGACAAAAATTAAATCTTAAATTTGCAACACCAATTTTTGATGGAGCTTCAGTTAATCAAATCAATGAATACCTTGATAAAGCTGGTTTACCACGTAACGGACGTATGCAATTGTACGACGGATGTTCAGGTGAGCCTTTTGATCAACCAGCTACAGTTGGAATTATCTATATGATCAAACTACATCACATGGCTGATGATAAGATGCATGCCCGTTCAATTGGTCCATACTCACTTATTACTCAGCAACCACTTGGTGGTAAAGCACAATTCGGTGGACAAAGATTCGGGGAAATGGAAGTCTGGGCACTGGAAGCATTCGGTGCAGCACATATTCTTCAGGAAATTATTACAATAAAATCTGATGATGTGGTTGGACGTGCAAAAGCTTACGAATCTATTGTTAAAGGTGAAAACTTTATTACACCGGGAATACCTGAATCATTCAATGTCTTAATTCATGAATTAAGAGGTTTGGGTCTTAACATTACTTTTGAATAATTAATTATATTGATTTTTTTGTTTAAACAAAACAAAACCAATTTCATATGGCATTCAGAAAAGATAGTTCTATAAAAAAGAATTTCACAAGCATCACAGTAAGTCTCGCATCTCCCGAAATGATTCTCGAAATGTCGAGCGGTGAGGTTTTAAAACCGGAAACAATCAATTATCGTACTTATAAACCTGAAAGAGACGGATTATTTTGCGAGAGAATTTTCGGTCCCGTTAAAGACTGGGAATGTCATTGCGGAAAATATAAAAGAATAAGGTATAAAGGAATCGTTTGTGACCGTTGTGGTGTTGAAGTGACAGAAAAGAAAGTAAGACGTGAAAGGATGGGACACATTAAGCTTGTTGTTCCTGTTGCACATATTTGGTTCTTTAGATCTTTACCTAATAAAATAGGCACTTTACTTGGATTAAATACCAAAAAATTGGATTCCATTATATATTATGAAAAATATGTTGTGGTTAATCCAGGGGTTAAAGCAAATGATGGAATTAATTATCTGGACTTTCTTTCAGAAGAAGAATATTTTACTGTTTTAGATAGTATTCCTAAAGAAAATCAGCATCTTGATGATGATCATCCTGATAAGTTCATTGCAAAAATGGGCGCTGATGCACTTTATGATCTATTGTCAAAATTAGATTTGGATCAGTTGTCTTATGATTTGCGTCATAAAGCTGATACTGAAACATCACAACAAAGAAAACTTGATGCATTAAAAAGATTACAGATAGTTGAATCTTTCCGTGACGGACAAACTCGTATTGACAACCGTCCTGAATGGATGATTGTAAAAGTAGTTCCAATCATACCACCAGAACTTCGTCCGTTGGTTCCATTGGATGGCGGTCGTTTTGCTACTTCTGACTTGAATGATCTTTACAGAAGAGTAATCATTAGAAATAATCGTCTTAAACGTTTGATTGAAATAAAAGCTCCTGATGTAATTCTTAGAAATGAAAAACGTATGCTTCAGGAAGCAGTGGATTCTTTATTTGATAATTCACGTAAAGCAAGCGCTGTTAAAACAGATTCAAACAGACCATTGAAATCTTTAAGTGATAGCTTAAAAGGAAAACAAGGTCGTTTTCGTCAGAATTTGTTAGGTAAACGTGTTGACTATTCTGGTCGTTCAGTTATCGTTGTTGGACCTGATTTGAAATTACATGAATGCGGTTTGCCAAAAGAAATGGCGTCTGAATTGTTCAAGCCTTTTATTATTCGTAAAATGCTTGAAAGAGGAATTGTTAAAACAGTTAAATCTGCTAAAAAAATAGTTGATAGAAAAGATCCTGTTGTTTGGGATATTCTAGAAAATGTTCTCAAAGGTCATCCTGTGTTGCTTAACCGTGCTCCAACATTGCACCGTTTAGGTATTCAGGCTTTTCAGCCAAAGTTGATTGAAGGAAAAGCAATCCAGTTGCATCCTTTGACCTGTTCAGCGTTCAATGCCGACTTTGACGGTGACCAGATGGCTGTTCACGTTCCATTAGGAAATGCAGCAATTCTTGAAGCACAATTACTGATGCTTGCATCACACAATATTTTAAATCCTGCTAATGGCGCGCCTATTGCCGTTCCATCACAAGACATGGTTCTAGGTCTTTATTATATTACCAAAGGCAGAAGAAGTGAACCAAATAGAGTGATTAAAGGAGAAGGAAAAGAATTTTATGGTTTTGAAGATGTCATTATGGCTTATAATGAAAAAGCTGTTGATCTTCATGCGTTTATTAATTTAAAAGTGCGGATAAATGAAAATGGTCAGTTTGTTAATAAAAAAATTGAAACAACTGTAGGCCGCGTATTGTTTAATTTATTTGTTCCACAAGAAATAGGATATATCAATGAACTGCTTACCAGAAAATCACTTCGCGAAATTATTAGCGATGTATTGAAGAAAAGTAGTACAGCTAAAACAGCTAAATTTCTTGACGACATAAAAGAACTTGGTTTTAGAATGGCATTCCAAGGAGGTCTTTCATTTAATTTGGATGATGTTAAGATTCCAAAAATTAAAGATTCTCTTATTGAAGAAGGTCATAAAGAAGTGGATGAAGTTGAGGAAAACTATAAAAATGGTTTCATCACAAATAATGAAAGATACAATCAAATTATTGATATCTGGACACATATTAATTCACGTCTGACACATTCTGTGATGAGCGATTTAAGCAGTGATAACCAGGGGTTCAATCCTGTTTATATGATGCTTGATTCAGGTGCCCGCGGTTCTAAGGAACAGATTCGTCAGCTTGCAGGTATGAGAGGTTTGATGGCAAAACCACAGAAATCAGGTGCCGTAGGAGGTGAAATTATTGAAAATCCTATTATTTCTAACTTTAAAGAAGGTTTGTCAGTTCTTGAATACTTTATTTCAACACACGGTGCTCGTAAAGGGTTGGCAGATACTGCTCTTAAGACAGCTGATGCCGGTTATTTAACTCGTCGTCTTGTTGATGTTGCACAGGATGTAATTATTACAGAACCTGATTGCGGTACTTTACGCGGTTTGCAGACAAGTGCATTGAAGAAAAATGAAGAAGTTGTTGAAACTTTATATGACAGAATCCTTGGTAGAACAACATTACATAACATTTATCATCCACAATCTGGCGAATTAATTGCTACTTCAGGTGAAGAATTAACGGAAGAATTATGTAAAAAAATAGAAAATTCACCAATTGAAACTGTTGAAATCAGATCAGTATTAACCTGCGAATCAAGATTAGGTGTTTGTGCAAAATGTTATGGACGAAATCTTTCAAATGGTCGCATGGTGCAGAAGGGTGAGGCAGTTGGCGTAATTGCAGCTCAATCAATCGGTGAACCTGGAACACAGCTTACACTTCGTACGTTCCACGTCGGTGGTGTGGCTGGTGGACTTACAACAACTTCAAAAATTGTTGCAAAACACGAAGGTATTCTTCAAGTTGATGAATTGCGTTCTGTCGATTATAAAACAGAAGATGGTGCTACTTATGAAGTAGTGATTGGCCGATCTGCTGAAATGAGAATTACAGATGAACATACAAATATTATTTTAACAACCAGTCATATTCCTTACGGAGCTCATCTCTATATTAAAAACGGAGCAAAAGTTAAGAAAGATCAATTGATTTGCGATTGGGATCCATATAATGCAGTAATTATTTCTGAACAATCAGGAAAATTATCATTTGAGAATATTAAAGAAGGTCTTACTTTCCGCGTAGAATCTGATGATCAGACTGGTTTTCAGGAAAAGGTTATCATTGAAGCACGCGATAAAACGAAGAATCCATCTATTAATATTTTAGATAAAAAAGGAAAAGAAGTTCTCAGATCATATAACATTCCTGTTGGCGCACATATTATTTTGGATGAAGGAAAAGATATTAAAGCGGGCGAAATAATTGTTAAAATACCAAGAGCGATAGGAAAATCAGGGGATATCACTGGTGGTTTGCCACGCGTAACAGAATTGTTCGAAGCAAGAAATCCATCCGATCCTGCTGTTGTATCTGAAATTGATGGTACTGTTTCGTTTGGTGAAAAGATTAAAAGAGGAAATAAAGAAGTTATCATTACTTCAAAATCTGGAGAACAGAAAAGTTACTTTGTTTCTCTTACCAAACAGATTCTTGCACAGGAAAATGATTATGTGAAAGCTGGTGTGCCTTTATCAGACGGCGCTATTACTCCTGTCGATATACTTTCAATTAAAGGACCTACAAAAGTGCAGGAATATATTGTGAATGAAATTCAGGAAGTTTATCGTTTGCAGGGTGTAAAAATTAATGATAAGCATTTTGAAGTTATTGTTCGTCAGATGATGCGTAAGGTTCTTATTATTGATCCGGGTGATACACGTTTCTTAGAAGGAAATCTTATTAATAAAATAGATTTCTTTGAAGAAAATGATGGAATCTTTGGAAAGAAAGTTGTTACTGAACCGGGCGATTCAAATATGAGAGCAGGACAAATCATCAGTGCAAGAAAAATGAGAGATGAGAATTCAACGCTAAAACGCAAAGATAAAAAACTGATTGAAGCACGTGATGCTGTTCCAGCTACATCAAGCCAGATATTACAAGGTATTACCAGAGCTTCATTGCAGACAAAAAGTTTTCTTTCAGCTGCATCTTTCCAAGAAACAACGAAAGTTCTTACAGATGCTGCAATCAGTGGCAAGAGAGATGATTTACTTGGACTAAAAGAAAATGTTCTTGTAGGTCATTTAATTCCTGCAGGTACAGGTTTGAGAGAATATGTAAATATTCAAGTTGATGCCAATTATGACAATAGTCCTAGTCCAAAGGCAGCAGCTGTTAAATCAGAAATATAATATTCAACATTAATAAAAGGATTTATGAATGATAAAAATCAGTCGGCAGAAAATCAACTAAAGATTGAAATCAGTGATGAAGTAGCAGATGGTATATATTCAAATCTTGCAATTATTTCACATTCAAATTCCGAGTTTGTTTTAGATTATATAATGATTACTCCAGGAGTGCCTAAAGCTAAAGTAAAATCAAGGATTATACTAACACCGCAACATGCTAAGCGATTGTTGAAAGCATTGAAAGAAAATATTGTAAAATATGAATCTTCTTTTGGTGAAATTAATGAATCGGAAACAATGAATACGATACCAATGAATTTTGGTGGTCCAACAGCAATGGCATAGTAATTATTATAAATCATTTAAAAAAGCGAAGCATATCAATGTCTTCGCTTTTTTATTTTAAAAACGAATTATTGTTTTCAAAGAAAAATTATATTTGTTATAAAGTTATATTTAACAGATGAAAAAATTTCTATGTTTTCTTTTTTTCTTTTCTTTTTTAGGATTATTTGCGCAAAATATTAATGATCCAGTTGCTAATCCGCTTTCTGTTGTAATAGATGGAAATGTTAGATTTTCAATTCTAACTTCTCAGTTGATACGGCTGGAATGGGATAGTTTAGCTAAATTTGAAAATCATTCATCTTTTGTAATTGTCAATAGAAACCTTCCTGTTGTTAAATTTAAGCAATCAACAAAAGATAATTGGTTGATTATTCAAACAGATAAACTGCTTCTTAAATATTTGAAAGGCTCTGGGAAATTTACATCTGATAATCTTGTAATAATTTATATTGACTCAATAAATCAAATTGAGTGGAAGCCAGGGCAAATCAATTCAGGCAATCTAAAAGGGACTTCGTGTACACTCGACCGTTTTAATGGAGATACAGCAGAATGGGGAAAATTTATAATACCAATGGAAGAAGGCTTAATATCTCGCGATGGATGGGATGTGATTGATGATTCTAAAAATTTTCTTTTTGATAATACTGATTGGAAATGGGTCTTGCCTCGTCAAAATAAAGATATTCAGGACTGGTATTTTTTTGGATATGGAAAAAATTACAAATCTGTTTTGTCCGATTTTATTAAGGTTGCTGGCAAGATACCCATGCCGCCTCGTTATGCCTTTGGTTATTGGTGGTCACGCTATTGGAATTATTCGGAAAATGAACTGCGAGAATTGGTTGGTAATTTTGAAAAATACAAAATACCTCTTGATGTGCTTGTGATTGATATGGATTGGCACATTACTAAAGGATTGAGTAGGTTGCCTGGGAAATATAAAACTGATGAATTTGATCAAGCCATTGGCTGGACAGGATATACATGGAACAAAAGTTTATTTCCGGAACCGGAAAAATTTTTAAAATGGACTGATCAAAAAAATATTAAAACAACGTTAAACCTGCATCCAGCTTCAGGTATAGAACCATGGGAAGAAAAATATGTTGAGTTTGCCAAAGCAATGCATTTCGATACAACCGGTCATAAAAATGTTCCTTATGAATGTGTGGATAAAAAATTCATGGAAAATCTTTTTAAGATTATTCTGCATCCATTGCAAGATGAAGGGATTGACTTCTGGTGGCTTGATTGGCAGCAATGGAAAGACTCAAAGAAAATTCCCGGATTAAGCAATACGTGGTGGCTGAATTATTGTTTTTTTACTGATATGGAACGTCAAGGAAAACATCGACCAATGCTTTATCATCGTTGGGGCGGACTTGGTAATCACAGGTATCAGATAGGTTTTTCAGGTGATGCTATTATCTCTTGGAATTCATTAAATTTTCAACCTTATTTTACAAATTGTGCTTCGAATGTGCTTTACGGCTATTGGAGTCACGACATTGGTGGGCACATGTTTGGCGCTGGTCCTGAAGATCAGAAGAAACTTGATCCTGAACTTTATGTCAGATGGATGCAATATGGCGCATTCAGTCCTATCTTCAGAACACATTCCTCTAAAGATGCACGATTGAACAAGGAAGTGTGGAATTTTGCACCTGAATATAGCAATATTTTGATCGATGCAATTCGATTAAGATATGCACTAAATCCATATATTTACACTATGGCTCGTGAAGCTTATGAAACGGGCGTTTCATTGTGTCGTCCGATGTATTATAATTATCCTGACAATCAAGAAGCATATGATTTTAGAAATCAATATATGTTTGGTGATGATATGATGGTTGCTCCAATTACTTCTCCGATGGTAGATAATTTTGCTGTGATGAAAATATGGTTACCCGTTGGAAGTGATTGGTATGAATGGTCTACAGGAACAATGTTAAAAGGCGGACAAATAATCGAACGAAAATTTTTGTTGAATGAATATCCGATTTATGTGAAAGTAGGAGCTGTAATACCTATGTATCCTGAGATACAGAACCTTCAGCAAATGAATGATGATATGATTATTCGTATTTTTCCGGGTGGCAGTTACAAAACAACAGTATATGAAGATGCCGGTGATGATAATGATTATAAAGCAGAAGGATATGCATTTACTGACATAAAAACAGAAAAATTAAATGATAAAAATTTGATAGTTACGATATCTCCAACTGATGGAAGTTATGACGGAATGAGTAATTTTAAAAAATACGAAATTCAGTTGTATGGCTCGTCAATTCCACAAACTGTTTTTTTAAATGGTAAAGCAGTTCCGTTTTCATCAGAAACAAAAGAAGGTTGCTGGAATTATTCAGGAAATAACCTTTGTGTTCATATTAAATTGCCTCTTATTTTAAATAGTACAACGTTAAAGATTGATATAACTTTTCCTGATCCTATTGTAGATGAATTGAACGGAATGATTGGCAAAATGAGAAGGCTATCTTTAGCTGTAAATTATCTGAAATATCATTGGAGGGATGGTTCTCCATTACCTGAAATTATTACAAATACTGAACTTACTAATCTAAAAATTGATTATAATCCGTTTGATTTTAAAAAGCTTGTGAATGAGTTTCAGCGGAACTATTCTCAAATACCAGATATGATTAGAGCAACGCATTTAAATGATAAGGATAAAGAGAAATCTATTAATTATCTAAAATAATTTTGAACAAAAAAAATGGGATAGTTTCTGCTATCCCATTTTTTATTTTTTTGATATTTAAAATTTGATGAGCGAACCATCTTCAAGCATCTGATAACCGGTCGTAATTAATTTATCATTTTCGGTTATACCTTCTGTTACTTCAACTAAACCGTTGTATGATTGTCCGGTTTTTATCTGTTGTTTGCGGGCAGTTTTCTTTCCTTTATCTTCTTTTACAACATAAACAAATTTTCCGGCACTCTCGTTTTGAATAGAGTTTATAGGCAGTACAATGCTTTTCGGATTAAAATAATCTCTGATTTTAATTATTGCAATCATGTTTGCTCTGTAGTCAATTTTATTTCCATCTAATTTGATTTTAATAGCAAACGTACGATTGACTGGACTTATAAACTTACTGCTGAAATCTAAAGTCGCTTTCACTTCAGTTTGCAAATCAGGGAAAGCAACGATAACTTCATCTCCTTTTTTAATTTTTGCAGAATAAGCTTCAGCAACATCAGCGAAAACGTTGATCTTTGAGAAGTTTATTACTTTAAAAACAGGCAATCCTGGAGCCACAGACTGACCAATTTTTATCGGAATATCTTCAACTGTACCATTGATAGGTGATTTTATTTTTGACATATCAATCTGGTCAATCAGCGTTGATTTGCGTCTTTCCAATGCTTCCTTATTTGTTTTAGCATTTAAATATTGAACTTCTGAACCAATTTTTTGATCCCATAAAGTTTTTTGTTTATTGTATAAACTAGTCGCAAAGTCAAGCTGTGTCTGCACTTCATTTAATGATTGGCGCATAACAGCATCATCAATTTGAGCCAACACCTGACCTTTTTTAACTGCATCGCCTTCTTTAACAAAAATTTCATTTACGACACCCATTGATTTTGCACTTACTCCCACATTGTCTTCTCCATCAACTTTGCCCTGAACCTCAATATAGTGGCTGAATTCCTGCGGTTTTACCGTTGTAAATTCAACATTGACTATTTTGGTTGAGTCTAATGTTTTGTCTTTTGCAATTTCTTCTTCAAGTTGTTTTATTTGATCAGAAATTTTATCGTGTTCTTTTTTTAATTTTTCTAATTGAGCTTGTTTGCCACCACCGCTGCAAGCGAAGAGGAGAACACAAATAATACCTGTAATGATGTTTGTTTTCATCTGAAATTAGTTTATAACTGAATAATTAGTTGAGTTTGATTATTTTTTTATTTAGATTGAATATAAATAATTTATTTTAACATTTTTTCCATTTTTGATTTTGCATTTGCAAGTTCAATAATAGAAGTATAAAAATTTGTTTGCGTTTGAATATATTGTGTTTGCGATTGGGTCAGCTCCAAACTGCTTGCCATTCCTTCTTTATATTTGATTAATGTGTTTTTATAAATTTTGTTTGCGATTAAAATATTCTTTTTATAGGTTAGATATTTATTATATGAATTTATATAATTTGATTTTGTTTCACTGAAACCGGTGATTAATCCTGAGCTTACTTGTGAAGTAGTATTTTTAGCTTTTTCGAGACTTAATTTTGCTTGTTTAATTCTAGCTAATTTCATGCCACTACCAAATATAGGAATATTAGCATTGATCCCAATCATATTGGGAGGCGTAAATGTAAATGAGTTTTTATTGAAGTTTTCTTGATGATTATAAAACGCAGCAATATCAGGCAGAAGAGAAGATTTTTGATATTTTAAATAATCTAATGCTAATTTTTCCTGCGAAAACATAATTTTATAATCTGAATTATTTTCAGGTTTAAATTCTTTAATCAGCAAAGTATTGAAATCAGTGGCGTTCAGCAGATCATTCAAATTATCTGTAAGAATAATATTTTTATTCATGTCAACGCCGGCTTGGAATTTTAGAAGATTCTTTGCAACTTCAATCTGACGGGTTAACATATCCGCAGTATTTTTAATATTCGAAAGCGTCAACTCCATTTGATCCACATCAGTTTCTTCTACTAGACCTTGTTGGTTAAACGCTCTGATATTACTTAAAATAGTTTCAGTATTTCCAACAATTGAATCAAGCAAAATTTTATTTTGTTGAGCAATTAATACCAAATAATAAGCATTGGTAACAGATTCAATTAAATCATTTTCTGATTTATTTATCATGAGATCAGAAAGGTTTCTTAATTCTTTATTTGTTTGCAGGGCTACTAAATAGGCGCCACTAAAAATTATTTGAGAAACTGTTATGTCATAAGTCAATCCCCAACGCAGATCATTATTTGTAACCTGTTTTTGATTTGGATCAGTTGGCGTCAATCCTGGAGTTGGAAAATATGAAGGATCAACTTTTGTCATATTTTTATCAATTCTATACATCCATCCTCCGAGACTGCTTAAACTAGAAAATTCAGTGATTTTTTCTGGAAGAGTAATCATATAAGAATAAGCAAGCTTTGAATTGACTTGTGGTAATCCAATAGCAGTATATTCCCAAATGCGTTTTTTTGAAGATTCCAAATCAATTTCAGCGTTTTTCATGACAGGACTATTTTTTGTGGCATAGTCTAATGCTTGTTTCAATGAAAATGATATTGTTGAATTTTCTTTAGTTGAAGTTTGTGCAAATAATGAAAATTTTATGCAACAAAAAATAATAGTTAGAAGAACAGAAGTATTTTTAATCATATTATACAGTCTTATGTGATTTAACATTTTTTAATTTTTTTTCATAATATTCAAGCCCTTTATTATTAGCAATTCCATGAATATGATATTTAAAAGCTTCATCAAAAAGCTGAATCAATGAAAATTTATCTAAAGGAAATATTTCATTATTGAAAATTGTTTCAATTCGTGTAACATAAATCCGTGCAATAATTTCTGGATTTATATCTTTTCTGTAAAGCCCTTCCTGAATACCTTTTAAAATATTTAGTTTAACATTATCAAAAATATGCTTGCCTTTATGGTCTGACAAAATTTTATTGATTTCAGGATAATATTTTTGAAGATCATAACACACCGTAGGCGTAAATTCTTCAAGAAATTGAACTAAATTTCTGCTGGCATTTAATAATACATCAATAGCATTTTCCCCTTTATCAGCAGTTTGTTTGAATTTTGAATTATGAAAATTAATATGATAAGTTACAATTTTTTGTACAAGATCTTTTTTGTCATCAAAATAGGTATAAAGCGTTTTTTTAGACATACCAAGATGACTGGAAATATCATCCATTGTAACACTTTTAATACCATATTTAATAAACAAAATGGAAATGCTGTCCAAAATTTTTTTTAACTTTTCATCCATGATGCAAAAATAATAAAAAAAATAGTATGGAAACATTTTTTACAAAAAAAGTTTCCATAGTTTTTCTGGAGAAAAAAGAAAATTGGATTTAAATGTTTGAAACCTTAATGATGTCGGCAAATATTCCAGCGGCAGTCACTTCTGCGCCAGCACCGTAACCTTTAATAATCATAGGATGTTCAGCATATCTTTCAGTTGTGATAAGAATGATATTGTTGCTGCCTTCAAGATTGTAAAGTGGACTGTTTCTGTCAACAGAAGTAAGACTAACCGTTGCTTTTCCATTTTCTAAGCAAGCCACGTAACGCCAAATTTTTCCAGCATCTTCAACAGCTTTTCTTTCTTTTTCAAAAGGTGCATCCAGCGTGTCAATGATTTTAAAGAATTCTTCCAGATTTTTTGTTTTAATATATTTTTCCGGAATAAAAGGAATAAGATTGATGTCGTCTGCTTCAAACGGATAGCCGGCTTCGCGAGCAAGTATTAAAAGTTTTCTTGCAACATCTTTTCCACTCAAATCAATGCGTGGGTCAGGTTCGGAATATCCTTTTTCCTGTGCCATTTTGATTACCTTGCTCAATGGACGTTTGCTGCTGATTGTATTTACAATAAAGTTCAAAGTGCCTGATAATACAGCTTCAATGCGAATGATTCGGTCACCGCTGCGTATCATGTCATTGATGGTGCCGATAATTGGCAATCCTGCGCCAACATTGGTTTCGTATAAAAATTTCACGCCTTTATCATTGCAAATATTTTTAAGTTCTTTGTAATCCTTGTACTGCGAAGAATTGGCAATTTTATTAGGTGTTACAACAGAAATATTTGCATTCAATATTTTTTTATAAAATTGAGAAACTTTTTCGCTGGCAGTGCAATCAATGAAAACACTGTTTGAAAGATTCATCTCAATCATTCTGTTTACAAAATCTTCAACTACTGATTTCTCGCCTGATTTATCAAGAGTTTCAGAGATTTTTTTAATATCTATTCCATCTTCGTTTAAATACATTTTAAAAATATCAGCAACTCCGATAAGTTTAATTTTCAATTTATGTTCAGAAAGAAGTTTTTTCTGTTGATTGGCGATTTGTTTAAGAAGGCTTCCACCAACATTTCCAGCGCCAATCTGGAAAAGATTCAGTTCAGCAAACTCAGACAAGAAGAATGATTCATGCAAAATGTGCAATGCTTTTTTCACCTGATCATCTTTAACAACGCATGAAATATTGGTTTCAGAAGCGCCTTGAGCAATTGCAAAAATGTTTATGCCTGCAACTCCCAGCGTATTAAACATTCGGCCTGAAATGCCAGGCGTATGTTTCATGTTTTCGCCAACAATAGCAATGATGGAAAGATGATCTTCGCAAGAAACTTTGTTGATTTGTTTTGATTTTATTTCTTTCTCAAACTCTTTATTAATGGCATTTTGAGCAGTAACAGCAAAACTTGAATGAATAGCAAAACTGATTGAATTTTCTGAAGATGCTTGAGAAATAAGGATTACATTGATTTGATGATTGGCAATCACCGTAAACAATCGGCTGGCAATTCCTGAAACGCCTACCATTCCTAAACCTTGAACAGTAATTAAAGAAATGTCATTGATAGATGAAATACCTTTAATTTGTTTGTAATGAACTTTATCAATGGTGTCAGTAATAATCGTGCCTTTCAGCAAAGGATTATTAATGTTTTTAATCAGTACAGGAATTTTTTTATTATAAACCGGCTGAATGGTCGGTGGATAAATGACTTTAGCACCAAAGTGCGAAAGTTCCAATGCTTCAATATAAGATAATGTTTCAATCGAATAAGCGCTTTTAATCATTTTTGGATCGGCTGTCATAAATCCGTCAACGTCTGTCCAGATTTCTAATGAATCCGCATCAACAGCTGAAGCAATGATGGAAGCTGTGAAGTCAGAACCGCCGCGACCAAGCGTCGTTGTGATGTTTTCAGAATCGGAAGCGATAAATCCAGGAACAATAATCAATTTATTTTTTTGAGAGATTTTTTTTAATATCAATTGATTGGTTTCTTTGAAATCAACCATTGTTTTTGAATCAGAATTAATGGTGCGAATAATTTCACGTGCATCAATAAAGACGGCTTTTTCAAACAAATTGAAAACAATCTGTGATGCAATAATTTCACCAAAACTTGCCACTTTATCCGAAGATCTTTTGGTCAATTCTTTTACAAGAAAAATTCCATACAATGTATCTTTCAATTCGTCAAATAAAAGTTCAACATTGGATAAAACTTTTGTTTGCTTTTTAGTTTCAATAACTTGTTTTATCAGTTGCAAATGAAATTTACGAATCTCGCTATAGATATTTTTATAAGTTTCATTTCCTTTGGCAGCAAGGGTTGCAGCGTCAAGTAGTTTGTCTGTTATGCCGGAAGCGGCAGAAATTACAGCTATTTTATTTTCACGACCATTGTTTAAAATCTGAATGAGTCTGGAGATGTTTTCCTTGGAAAGGAGGGCGGAACCGCCGAATTTCAATATTTTCATAAGAAATAATTTAATGATTCAACAAAATTAAGAAAATAAGCTTTTCAGCGCCGAAAATAATTTCAGTAAATAAATTTTTATATATCGCAAGAATTTAATAATTTTGCGACCTTATTATAATAAAAAGAAAATTTATCATGATTATAGTTCCAATTAAAGAAGGCGAAAACATAGAAAAAGCTTTAAAAAAATTCAAACGCAAATTTGAAAAAACTGGTGTTATCAAGGAATTACGTGAACGTCAAAAATTCACTAAACCTTCAGTTAAGAGAAGAGGCGTGATCCAAAAAGCTGTTTATGTTCAAAAGATCCGGGAATCAGAGGAATTATAATATCCTGCCTGTTTATCTTACAAGTTTCTTGCATTTGCTATTCAAATATTGTATATTTGTTAAGTGCCAAATGAATAGCTTTAGATAATGTTCGATCAGAATTTCATCAACTATCTCCAATTCGAAAAACGATATTCTATCCATACTGTTACAGCTTATAAAAATGATCTGGAACAGTTTTCTTTTTTTATGAAAGAGCAATATAATACCGAAGATATTATTTTCTCGGATTATATGATGATTCGTTCATGGATGGTAAAATTGATGGAGGAAAAAAATACCACAAGAACGGTTAACAGAAAGATTTCATCTTTAAAAACATATTTTAAATATTTGATTAAAGAAGGGAAACTGTCTGATAATCCAATGAAGAAAATAATTTCTCCGAAAAATTCAAAACGTTTACCGGAATTTGTTGAAGAAGATAAAATAAAAAATTTGTTGGATGATGTTGATTTCGGCACTGGTTTCTCTGCCATTCGCGACAGGCTCATCATTGAAATGTTTTATGCTACAGGCATGCGTTTGTCGGAGTTGGTCAATTTAAAAACCGCTGATGTAAATTTGTTTTCATGCACATTGAAAGTTCTTGGGAAACGTAATAAAGAGCGGATTCTACCGTTTTATAATGAATTAAAAGATTTGATTTTGGATTATCAGAATGCTATAAAAAAGGAAATTGGAGAAATCAATCACGAATATTTTTTTGTTACAGATAAAGGAACTCAAATTTATCAGAAAATGGTATATCGCCTTGTGACCCATTATTTGGGCGAAGTAACCACATTGACAAAAAAAAGTCCACATGTTTTGCGACACACATTTGCCACACACATGTTGAACAAAGGCGCTGACTTAAATGCAATTAAAGAATTGCTCGGTCATGCAAACCTTTCTGCAACGCAGGTTTACACGCATAATACAATTGAAAAACTGAAAACAATCTATAAACAGGCGCATCCAAAAGCTTAAATATTTATAACAATAAATTTTTTAAAATCAATTAAGAATAAATAAATTACTTTTGCAGAAAATTATCAATCATTTAAATCTTTAAAACAATGAAAGTAAGTATCAATTCCGTGCAATTTAAGGCAGACACAGATCTTAAAGATTTTATTCAGGAAAGAATAAGTAAGTTAGCCGGCATTTATAATGGAGTTATCGGCAGTGATGTAATATTAAAAGTAGATAATTCCGAAAAAGAAGAAAATAAAATAGTTGAAATAAAAATATTGGTGAAAGGAAGTCATTTGTTCGCCAAAAAACAATCCAAATCTTTTGAAGAAGCTACAGACAGCGCTGTGGAAGCTTTACGCAAACAATTGGTTAAGTACAAAGAAAAATTGAATGAAAGATAAGGATTGAAGTTTGCTGATTTTTTTTATTTATAGTTAAAAATATTTATAAGATTACAAATAGATATTTTTTAAATCCTTTCTTCTTAAATTCAACATACACTTGATTCTAATTATGTTTCATTTGTTTCTGTTTAATATTGTATCAATTATCTTTCTAAAAAATTGTGTATGGAAAAAACCTTGAAAGAAATTCTGAATAAACGAATCATGTTGTTGGATGGCGCCATGGGCACAATGATTCAAACTTATAATCTGCAAGAAGAAGATTATCGTGGAGAAAGATTTAAAGAACATAATGTGTTGTTGAAAGGCAATAATGATTTGCTTTCTTTTACGCAGCCGCAGATTATTGAAACGATTCATAGGAAATATCTTGAAGCAGGCAGTGATATTATTGAAACGAATACATTCAGTTCAAATCGCATTTCAATGGCAGATTATAGTTTGTCAGAATATGCGTATGAATTAAATGTTTGTTCAGCCGGAATAGCAAGGAAAGCAGTCAATGATTTCATGTTATTGCATCCTGAAAAAAAATGTTTTGTTGCCGGTTCAATTGGTCCTACAAATAAAACACTTTCTTTATCTCCTGATGTGAATGATCCCGGTTATAGAGATGTTAGTTTTGATGATATGGTTCAATCTTATGCTGAACAGGTAAGCGGTTTGCTGGATGGCAATGTTGATCTTATTCTTGTTGAAACTGTATTTGATACTTTAAATGCAAAAGCTGCATTATTTGCTATCAATCAAACGATGGAAGATAAAGAGAAAAAAATTCCTGTGATAGTTTCCGGAACACTTGTAGATTCAAGCGGTAGAACATTGTCCGGACAAACGCTTGAAGCTTTTTTAATATCTATTCTTCATGCTGACTTGCTTGCTATTGGCTTAAATTGTTCTTCCGGTGCAAAAGATATGTTGCCTCATTTGCAGCGATTGTCAGCGATTGCACCATGTTATATTTGTGCATATCCAAATGCCGGATTTCCAAATCAGTTTGGCGAATATGATGAAACGCCTGAATTGATGAGCCAACAAATTCAAGAGTTTCTGGATTTAGGAGTGGTGAATATTATTGGAGGTTGTTGTGGCACAACGCCCGATCATATTAGGACAATTGCTGGATTATTGAAAGATGCAGCACCAAGAGAATTGATCACACAAAAAATAGAAACCCGATTAAGTGGTCTGGAACCATTGATAATAAACGAAGATAGCAATTTTGTAAACATCGGTGAACGAACCAATGTCACCGGATCAAAAAAGTTTGCTCGTTTAATTAAAGAGGAAAAATATGAAGAAGCCCTTTCTGTCGCCCGCGATCAGGTGGAGAATGGCGCTCAAATCATTGATATTTGTATGGATGAAGGCATGCTCGATTCAGAAGCTTGCATGGAAAAATTTTTAAAGCTTATTGCATCTGAACCGGATATTTGCAAAGTACCTGTGATGATTGATTCTTCAAAATGGTCAGTCATAGAAGCCGGTTTGAAATGTGTACAGGGAAAATCTATAGTAAATTCAATTAGTTTAAAAGAAGGCGAAGAAATATTTAAAGAAAGAGCTAAAAAAATATCTCGATATGGTGCAGCCGTTGTTGTTATGGCTTTTGATGAGAAAGGACAAGCTGATACGTATGAACGAAAAATAAATATTAGTCAACGTTGTTATGATATTTTGACAAAAGAAATTGGATTTTCGGCTGAGAATATATTTTTCGATTTGAACATTCTCGCTATAGCTACTGGGATTGAAGAACATAATAATTTTGCAATAGATTTTATCCGTGCAACAAGTTGGGTAAAAGAAAATCTACCTTATGTAAAAATCAGTGGTGGTGTTAGCAATTTGTCATTTTCATTTCGTGGAAATAATACAGTGCGCGAAGCCATGCATTCTGTTTTTCTGTATCATGCGATAAAAGCAGGAATGAGCATGGGAATTGTGAATCCATCCATGCTTCAAGTGTATGATGAAATTCCGAAAGACCTTTTACATCTTGTTGAAGATGTTGTTTTGAACAGAAGAAAAGACGCAACCGAACGATTGATTGCATTTGCAGAGACTGTGAATGTGGATAAAGAGAAAGATGTAAAAGTTAATGAATGGCGCGAAACCACTGTTCAGCAAAGGTTATCACATGCGCTTGTCAAAGGAAATATTGATTTTCTTGAAATTGATATTGAAGAAGCAAGACAACAATATAAAAATGCATTAAGTATTATTGAAGGTCCTTTGATGGACGGAATGAATACTGTTGGAGACTTGTTTGGGTCAGGAAAAATGTTTCTTCCGCAAGTAGTGAAAAGCGCTCGTGTCATGAAAAAGGCGGTTTCATTGCTTATGCCTTATATACTTGCAGAAAAAGATCAATCAACAAAAAGTAAACTGAAAAAAATATTGCTGGCAACTGTGAAAGGCGATGTTCACGATATAGGTAAAAATATTGTTGGTGTTGTGCTTGAATGCAACAACTATGAAGTGGTTGATCTTGGCGTAATGACGCCACCTGAAAAAATAATTAAAGCCATTGAAGAAGAAAAACCGGATATTTTAGGATTGAGCGGATTGATTACTCCTTCGCTCGAAGAAATGGTTTTTATGGCAAAAGAATTAAATAGATTAAACCTTAAAATTCCTTTATTGATAGGCGGTGCAACTACTTCTAAAATTCATACAGCGGTGAAAATTGCGCCACATTATAATATGCCGGTGATTCATGTTATTGATGCTTCAAGAAGTGTAGGCGTTGTTTCGCAGCTTTTGCAGAATAATCAAGCATTTACAGATGATATCAGAAAAGAATATGATTCCATTCGTGCGCAATTCAATGCTGTTAAAGAGAAAAAAGTATTTCTTTCATTTGAAGAAGCTAAAAGAAATAAAATAAAAATTGATTGGACTAATTATAAAATCAATACGCCACAATACTTAGGCAATCGTGTGATTGAAGTATCTTTGGAAGAAATTATTCCATTTATTGATTGGACGTTTTTCTTTTATTCATGGCGTTTGCAAGGCAAATATCCAAAAATTTTTAATGATCCTGTTCATGGTGAGGAAGCAAAGAAGTTGTATGACGATGCAATGAATATGATTGAAAAAGTTAAACAAGATAAAAAGCTTAAGATTAAAGGTGTTGTTGGTTTTTATCCAGCCAATACAATTGGCGAAGATATTGCTGTTTATGCAGATGAGAAGCGAGATCAAGTGATTGCAACATTTCATTGTTTAAGAAATCAGAATAAAAAAGAAAATGGAGTCCCAAATCTTTCGTTATCCGATTTTATTGCACCGCAGAATACAGGCGTAAAAGATTACATTGGCGGATTTGCGCTGACAGCTGGCTTAGGCATCGATAAATATTATGATTTTTATATTAAAGAGAAAGATGATTATAGCGCCATCTTGATTGAAATTCTTGCTTCACGTTTTGCTGAAGCATTTGCTGAATATATGCATTATCAAGTACGGACGGAACTTTGGGGTTATTCTCCAAATGAAAAATTTGATACAGAAGCTATGATAAAAGAGGATTATCAAGGCATTCGTCCGGCACATGGTTATCCTTCATTCCCTGACCATACTGAAAAGGAAATACTTTTTAATTTGTTAGATGTTGAAAAAACAACAGGCATTTCTTTGACAGAAAATTTTTCAATGATACCTGCAGCTTCTGTAAGTGGATTATATTTTTCACATCCGATAGCTAAATATTTCACTGTTGATCGTATTTCCAAAGATCAACTCACTGATTATGCTCAACGGAAAAATGTTGAAAAAACAGAAATTGAGAAATGGCTTACAAACAACTTGAATTATTAGTTATTTTTGTTTTGTTTAATTTCTGATTTTTAAAATGACAGAACCAAAAAATACTAAAATATTAAATTCAATAAATTATCCTGCTGATCTTAAGAAATTAAATGAATCGGAATTGATTCAGTTATGTGATGAACTGCGTGAATTCATCATTGATTCAGTATCTCTCAATCCCGGTCATTTCGGTGCAAGTCTTGGTGTCGTTGAATTAACAGTTGCTCTTCATTATGTTTTTAATACGCCGGATGATAAACTAGTTTGGGATGTTGGACATCAGGCGTATGCTCATAAAATATTGACCGGTCGCCGCGAATTATTTCATACCAACCGAAAATACAATGGAATCAGCGGTTTTCCAAAGATTTCAGAAAGTGAATATGATGCTTTTGGTGTTGGACATTCTTCAACATCAATATCTGCAGCGCTTGGCATGGCGCAAGCATCAATGCTTAAAGGTGAAAGAAGCAGACAGCATATTGCAGTTATTGGTGATTCTTCAATTACATCAGGACAAGCTTTTGAAGCGATTAATAATGCCGGTGTTTCAAACACAAATATCTTGGTCATCTTAAATGATAATGGAATTGGTATAGATAAAAGTGTTGGCGCTTTGAATGAATACCTCACAGACATTACAACTTCAGAAGCATATAATAAATTAAAAGATAGAATCTGGAATTTTCTTGGCGCCCGTAAACGCGGTGGAATGCGGATGAGAAGGTGGATTCAGCAATTTGAAAATGCAATAAAAAATGCTTTTTTCAGAAAAAATATTTTGTTTGAATCTTTTAAATTCAGATATTTTGGTCCGATTGATGGACATGATCTCATTCGTTTGATTAGAATACTTGAAGATTTGAAAAAAATTCCCGGACCAAAATTTTTACATTGCATTACTGTTAAAGGCAAAGGATATTCATTTGCTGAAAAAAATAAAACAAAATTTCATGCGCCAGGTTTATTTGATAAAGATACAGGCGAAAT
>Ga0209697_10000374_pt1 | contig 73776 bp, 60 predicted proteins | sample AliMusrvi5mmetaG_FD_184115 | JGI IMG/M metagenome (GOLD analysis project Ga0209697, IMG submission 184115) | Freshwater lake bacterial and archeal communities from Alinen Mustajarvi, Finland, to study Microbial Dark Matter (Phase II) - Alinen... | ecosystem: Environmental > Aquatic > Freshwater...
TTCGCTCCCGTATCGGGCCATGAACTCCCGCAGGGAAAGGCCCTTCTGGAACTGGATGTCATATCTCGGCATGGCACACCTCCACGCCAAAACATCGCGTCATGGATGCGACACATCCTGTCCACTTATGCCTAAAGGGTTAAAGACCTCGGAGTTGCCCGAGCAGAGGCATCTGTTCTTTAGGCTGAGGGTGGCCGATAATCAGAAAGGGTTAAAGACCTCGGAGTTGCCCGAGCAGAGGCATCTGTTCTTTAGGCTGAGGCTCGCCGATAATCAGAAAAACAAAAACCTTACAGGCTGACAAGAACCTCCACGGCGAAGGGGCCTCCTTTTGCGCGATCCAGAAGAAGTTGCCGCTGTCCTCGGCATCAAACCCGAAGTCATCAGCGCCCGACAAGCCTACATTCGACTTGACCCGGCTGACTGCCAGTTGCTGCGCTCCACCAAGGCCGCAGTGGAACCGCTGAGGGCAGGGATCCTCGACCGCCTCTTCCTGCAATTGGGGAGGCACCCCGAGACCGCCGCCCTCTTCATCGACGAGCCCCATACCCTGCGCCTGAAGGCCCAGATGAATGGCTACCTCCAGGAGCTCTTCGAGTCCGAGGTGGACTGGCCCTACGTCCTCCGGCGGCTCTGGATCGGCGTGGCCCACCACCGGGTCCACCTTGCACCCCAGTGGTACCTGCTCTGCTATTCGCACTTCATCTGCGACCACATCCGCCCCCTCTTCCAGGCGGCGCCCACTCCTGCCATCGCCCAGGTCCAGGTGCTCGCCCTCCTCCGCCGCTGCCTCTTCGATGCCAGTCTCGTCCTGGATGCCTACGGCCACATCGAAGACGCGACTCACTGGCGGCACATCTACAAGCTGGATGCGCCGACCCAGGAGGGCGTGCCGTCCTGGCTCCCACTGGACCTTAAGCTCCCCCCTCCGGTCGCGTCGCTGTCAGGCGCCTATGATTCCATCCCACTCACTGAGGTGAATGCCCAGGAGCGGAAGCGCTTCATCGGCCTCAGTGATGCGGACCTCGTCAACCTCCGGCATCTGCAGCCCCTCGTGGCCGCCCAAACCCCGGCGATCCTTGAGGAATTCTATGCCTTCCTCAGCAGCGCCCCCGGACAGTGCCCCGCACCCCAAGCAGCAGGTGGCCTCCTACTGGCGGGAACTGGTGGAAGGCGAGTTCGACCCCCCCTACGCCGCCTCGCGCATGCGCATCGGGGTCATCCACGAGAGGATCAGTCTCGGTCCAGAGTAGTACCTGGCCGGCCTGGCCCGCCAGGTGGGCGGCTTCATCCAGGCCATCGATCCTGCCCTGCCCAATGCCCCGGAGCTCATCCTAGCCCTGGTCCGGGCCGTACTCTTCGATGTCTCCTTCGTCATCGATGCCTACATGGAGGCCCGGGTCTCCCGCCTCTTCCGCAGCGAGGGCTATGCCCAGCAGCTGGTGGAGGGGCTGGCCTCCGCCGTGGCGGTCATCGATAGCAGGGACCGGCTCATCTCCGCCAACCGGACCCTGCTTTCCATGATCCATGGCGACCCCGCCCTGCTTTACCTGATGAGCGTGGAGAAGGCCATCCCCATTCCCGGGCTCGGGAAGCTGCTTCAACGTGCGCGGGAGGGCGATGCGCCCCGGATGGTGGGGGCCGGGCACCTGGGTGGCCGCAACTTCCGCATTGCCGTCATGCGCCTGAATTACCAGGCCGAAGCCAGCGGCATCGCCGCCCTGGTCATGGATGACATCACCGATCTCCAGCGCATCGGCGCGGACATGGATCGGCAGTCGGACCGCTACGACCAACTGGGCGATATCGTGGGCTCGGTGCTCTGGGATATGGACCTGGCTACCTGGACCATCACCAGCATCAACCAGGGCAGCCTGGACCTCACGGGCACACAGAGCGTGCGATATCTGGGCCGCGCCGAGGCCTGGACCGACCAGATCGTGGACGCGGACCGTGAGCGGTTCAAGCAGAAGGCCATGGCCCTCCAACCCGGAGAAAAGACCGTCATCGACTACCGCATGCAGCGGATGGACGGGCAGGAGGTTTGGGTCCGCTCCAACCTGTGCCGCTCGCGGGACCGTCAGGACCACCGGATCTTCGGCGCCAACACGGACATCTCCGCCTCGAAGCGCTACGCCTCGAGGGCATGGCCCGCATCGCCAGTGGCGTCGCCCACATCGTCAACAACTCCCTCATGGCCGTGCTGGGCAACATCGAGCTGCACACCATGAAATCGGGGGGCTTCGAGCAGATGCCCCTGTTGGCCGCGGCTGTGAAGGGCACCCTGAAAGCCCGCGCCATGGCCTCGCAGTTGCTGGCTTTTTCGGGCCTGCATCCCGTCAAGCCCCTTCTCATGTCCCTTTCCGATGCCTGCCGCTGGACCCTCCCTAAGTTGCAGTTCCAGATGGGCCCCAACATCCAGATCCAGCTCGATCTGGCTGAGGACCTCTGGACCTGCCGCCTGGACTACGAAATGTTCGCCCAGTCCCTGGAGAGCCTCGCCGAGAATGCCAAGGAGGCCATGCACGCCAGCGGAACCCTCCGCATCAGCACTCGGAACCTGCCGAACTTGCAGGCCGAAGCTGGCAAGACGGATCCAGGCCAGGCATGGGTGGAACTGGAGGCGGGCGACACAGGCCACGGCATGAGTCCCCAGACCCTGGCCCGCGCCATCGAACCCTTCTTCTCGACGCGGTCCCTGGCCGAGGCCTCAGGGCTTGGCCTCAGCCTGGTCCAGGGCTTCGTGAACCAGAGCGGAGGCCAGGTGTTCATCGAAAGTGAACCGGGCATGGGCACCAGGGTGCATCTGCGCTTCCCCCCGACCCAAAAGACGGATCCCCAGGGAGGGCGCTGATCCGCGCTCAATCGACTGCGTCACCCACGCGGATCATGCCGCCCTCAAGGATTTCCGCCCGCAGACCGCCCCGATGGGTGAGCCCCGGCAGGATCGCAGGCTTGCCGGTCATGCGGGCCAGGTCGCTGCAGGGCTCACAGAGCTCGTGGCCCCGAAGGGTGGCACCGCCCACGCGGAAATCGCGCCCCACCAGGTGGTTCAGGGCCACGCCACGGGTGACGACGTTGCGGCGAGTCTCACCGGAGCTCAGGTTCAGGCCCAACTCCAACTCCAGGGCCTCGATGGCCTCAGCTTCGATGAGGGTGATCTGGCGGCTGGGCTTGGGCTTGCCGGAGAAGCTGCCCAGGCTGGCGGCGTAGCGGTCGCCTTCCAGGCCCAGACCGGCCACGGCCTTCACCTCAGGCACGCTCCGCATGGCCGCTTCAGCGGCGTTGGTGATGTGGATGGATTCGACATGTCCCTGAGCCATGGGACCTCCTGTAATCAGTGTCGGATCAAAAGGGAAATTTCACCACGAAGACTCGAATCGGCCCCACAGCGCTCCCCGCAGGGCATTGCAGACGACGATGGCTTCGGCCTGCTGGAGATCTTCCAGCCGGAGCTTACGCTCCGTGGCGTTCCAGGCTGGATCGTCCAGGAGGTGCTGTCTGAAGATCCCGGGCAGGGCCCCGCTGGCCAGGGGGGGCGTGCACCAGCGGCCTCCCAGCCGCAGGAAGAGGCTACTACGGGCACCCTCCACCAGCTCGCCCGCAGGATTGAGGAAGATCAGGTCGAAGCAGCCCATGGCCTGGGCCTGTCGCAGGGCCGGATCGTATTGGGGCCGCCAGGTGGTCTTGTGCCCCGCGAGGAGGGGATCCTTGCACAGAGGCTCCGGGGCCAGGGCCAACAGCACGGGATCTTGCGCAGATCCGGCCTGAGGCAAGGCTTCCAGGGGCCTCACTTGGAGATCCACCTGGCCCTGCTTGGAAAGGGCCAGGCGCAGGCGGGCCTCGCCTAGGGGAAACAACTGGTGGACCCGCTCCGCCAAGCCCTGTCGCAGGACCTCGGGGTCGTAGGCGAAGCCCAGCTCCCCCGCGCTCCGTGCCAGGCGGGCCAGGTGCGCATCGAGGTGGCGGATGCCCCGCCCCGGCTGGACCAGCAGGGTCTCCAGGAGCTGGAACCCCGGATCCAGGTCCGTGAGGAAACGGGCCTTGGCGCAGACTTCGGCAAACTCGCTCCGGGCCTCGCTGTCCAGCACGATGCCCGCTCCTACGCCCAGGCGGGCCTTTGTTTCTTCCAGCTCCAGGGTGCGGATGGCCACGGACAGACAGCAGGCGCCCAGGGCACCCGCGAGGGGCGCGTCCACCCAGCCGATGGCCCCGCAGTAGAGGCCGCGGGGGCTGTTCTCCAGGCCTGAGATGAGCTGCATGGTCCGGTATTTGGGGGCACCGGTGATGGAGCCACAGGGGAAGAGGGCCCGCAACAAATCCGGGGAGGTAGTGCCAGGGCGGGGCGTGGCCTCGAGGGTGGAGGTCATCTGGAATAGCGTCGGGTGGACCTCCACATCGAAGAGACTCCGCACCCGCACACTGCCGGGCACCGCCATGCGGCCCAGGTCATTGCGCAGCAGGTCGACGATCATGACGTTCTCGGCGCGGTTCTTCCGGTCCCGGCCCAGGGCCTGCGCGATGTCGGCATCGGCTGGGCTGCCACTGCGGGGGGCCGTGCCCTTCATGGGCCGGGCCAGGAGCCGCGCTCCGTCGTATGCCACGAAGAGCTCCGGCGACAGGGACAGTACGTGGCGGCCATCCTCCAGCGCGACGAAGGCCCCGTAGCGCACGGGCTGGGCGGCCCGCAGGCGACGGTAGAGGGCCAGGGGTGAGCCGAAGGTCCGGCCCTCCAGCCGGAGCGTGTGATTCACCTGGTAGGTGTCCCCCGCCCGCAGGTGCCGCTGGATCCGCGCCAGGGCCGCCTCAAAGGCCGGCCACTCGGGCTCCGGATGGAATCCGGTGATGCCCGCGGGACTGGGCTCAGGGCAGCCTTCGGCGGCCCCGAGGGCACGATCCACCTGGGCTGCGGAGAGGAACTGCAGCTCGCGGAACATCAGGACGCTCAGCGAAGGACTGCGCCCCAGATCCTTGGGAGTCCAACGCTCATGGCCCGCTTGCAACAGGGCGGCGCCCCACTCGTAGTCCGCCAGCAGCACCGCGTGCAGCCCTTGCCCCTGGTCGGCTTCCACCGCAGACCAGGTGACCTCCAGTAGCCTCGGATCCAAACAGGTGTGGGTGCGGATATGGTTCGTATACAGCCGACTGGTGGGCCCGGCGGCGCTGGCCTCACAGTCATCCAGAAGGGCGAAGACGGCCCCCGGCTCGAATACCCCGACCATCAGACCTCCCAGGTCCAATGATCAGGGCTCCGGGTCCCGATGCAATTGCCTTCGTTCAACTAGGCGAGCACCGCTTCCAGCTGGTCGATGGCCCAGTCGATCTGGTCTTTGGTGATCACAAGGGGAGGCGCGAGGCGGATGATCTGCTCGTGGGTGTCCTTGCAGAGCATGCCCCGGTCCTTGAGCTGGTAGCAGTAGGGACGGGCCTTGCCGGCGCTCTCCTTGAGCTGCACACCGGCCCAGAGGCCGCGCACGCGCACCAGTTCGACCTTGTCGGACTTCATGCCCCGCAGGCGCTGGGCGAAGTACTCGCCGAGCTCCGCGGTGCGCTCCACCAGCTTCTCGTCCACCAGCACGTCCAGGGCGGCACTGGCCACGGCGCAGGCCAGGGGATTGCCACCGTAGGTGGAGCCGTGGATGCCAGGGGTGAAGACGTCCATGACTTCGTCATTGGCGAGGAATGCGCTCACGGGGTAGTAACCGCCGCTGAGGGCCTTGCCGATGGTGATGCCGTCGGGGCGGATGCCCTCGTGCTCGAAGGCGAACATCTTGCCGGTGCGCCCCAGGCCGGACTGGATCTCGTCCAGCACCAGGAGGCAGTTGTTGGCAGTGGCCACCGTGCGCAGGCCCTTGAGGAAGCCCTCGGGCGGAATGACCACGCCGCCCTCGCCCTGGATGGGCTCCATGAAGATGGCGCAGGTGTTGGGGGTAATGGCCTGCTTCACGGCCTCGAGGTCGCCGTAGGGCACGATGACAAAGCCGGGAGTGAAGGGGCCGAACTTGCTGGTGCTGTCGGGATCGGTGCTGAAGCCCACAATGGAGATGGTGCGACCATGGAAGTTGCCATCAGCCACGATGATCTCGGCCTTGCCGTACTCGATGCCCTTCTTGTCGTAGCCCCATTTGCGCATGGCCTTGAGGGCGGTCTCCACAGCCTCGGCACCGCTGTTCATGAGCAGGGCCTTGTCGAAGCCCGTCAGCTTGCAGAGCTTCTCGAGCAGCGGGGGGAACTGGTCATTGCGGAACGCGCGGCTCGTCAAGGCCAGAGTCTTGATCTGGGCGATCATGGCCTCGGCGATCTTGGGGTGGTTGTGGCCCTGGTTCACGGCGGAGTAGGCCGCGAGGAAGTCCATGTACTTCTTGCCGTCCACATCCGTGAGGAAGACACCCTCGCCCTTGGTGCAGACCACATCCAAGGGATGGTAGTTGTGTGCGCCGTACTGATTTTCCTGCGCGATGAGTTCCGTAGCCTTCGTCGTGATGGCGGACATGGATGGGCTCCTTTCAGGCGGCCGGGTGCAGAGTTCTGGAAACAAGGTTGAGGACCTAGGATAAGGACCAAAAAATATTCTAGGGGAATGCAACGATTCTTTTGGTCATAATGCACAAAAATTTCGAATTATCTTTACACTTTATAAATTTTTTCCCAGGGCCAGCCACTTTTAACTAAAGGCAAGCCCCTAGTTTACCCCTCAGAGAGAGGGGCAGGATCGAGTTCGAGGGGGCGGCGACCCTATGGGCCAGGTCGGTCAGCCGGGGCTCCGACCCTGAACCTCAAACCCTCTCAGGGTGGGCTTTGGAGTGCTCCAAGATTTAATTAATCGACTTGCAGGATTTCCCGGGCTCCCTACATTTTGAGGATCGCTCCCCGAGGCGGCAGACATGATCTCGCCCTCGATCCTCCAGAACCTCTACAGTTTTGGTTCTCTGCGTAATGACGCGGATGGCGTGGAGCTGAGCTTGAAGAATCGCCTGAGTGACCTCGTCCTCAACCGGCTCGTACAAGTGCAGATTGGCCCCCTGGAACTGGGGGCCGAGGACGTGGAAATCGAACTTGGGGATGGGCAGTGGCGTCGCGCCGCTGAAGTCACCAAGGAGGGCCCCAGAGCATTCCCCTTGAAGCAGGTGGCCCACCTCCGCGCCCCGGGGAAGAAGGTCGACGAGGGACGGCACGCCATCCGGATCGCTGTGGAAGTCGAAGGCCTGGGAGCACTCAGCTTCCAGGTGGAGGACCAGACGGCCCCCCATGCCGACTGCCCCGCCTCCCTACCCCGGTCCATCGACGACAACTACTCCCCGGGCATCATCGCCGCCCGCCGGGCCTTCGTGGAGGGAGCCACCGGGGTCACCCTGGAGCACACCAGCCAGTATTCCTTCGATCCCAGGCTGACCCAAGGCAATATCGAGAACTTCACCGGCGTGGTCCAGATGCCCCTTGGCTTTGCAGGGCCGCTGCTCATCAAGGGCGAACACGCCAAGGGTGAGTTCCTGATTCCCCTGGCCACCACCGAAGGCACGCTGGTGGCCTCGTACAACCGCGGCATGAAGGTGCTCAACCTGTCTGGCGGCGTAACCTGCACAGTCCAGAGCGACCACATGCAGCGCGCCCCGGTATTCACGTTCGACAGCGCCCGGGAGGCTCTGGCCTTTCGGCGGTGGGTGGGAGAGCACCTGACGGAGATCCGGGACGTGGCGGAAGCCACCACGGGGAGCGGCAAGCTGAGCTACATCGACACCTATCTGGCAAGCAAGTTCGCCTACCTCCGCTTCAACTTCAAGACCGGTGATGCGGCGGGTCAGAACATGGTCGGACGGGCCACCCTCGCCGCCTGCAACTGGATCCTGGAACGCAACACGCAGAGCGTCCGGCGCTTCTACCTGGAATCAAATCTCGCCACGGACAAGAAGGCCTCCCATATGAATCGGCTGCACACGCGAGGCAAGCGGGTCACCGCCGAGTGCGTCATCAAGCGGGAGGTGCTGCTCGCGGTGATGCACGCCGACCCCGAAAGCCTCGCCTACCACTGGGGCGTGGCCAACGTGGGTTCCATCATCTCCGGCGCCGACAACAACGGGCTCCACAGTCCCAACGCCCTCGCGGCCATGTTCATCGCCACCGGCCAGGACGTCGCGAACCTGGCGGAAGGCTCCTCGGGAATCCTCTACGCGGAACTGACCCCCGAGAAGGACCTCTACATGTCGATCACGATTCCCTCCCTCATCGTGGCCACCCACGGTGGGGGCACAGGCCTGCCCACCCAGAAAGAGTGCCTGCAGTTACTTGGCTGTTTCGGCACGGGTAAGGTCTACAAGCTCGCCGAGATCATCGCCGGGGTGGTCCTTGCGGGAGAAGTCTCCCTCGGCGCCGCCATTTCCTCCCTGGAGTGGGTGTCCTCCCATGAGCGATACGGACGCAACCGCTAGGCCCCACTCGGGTGCGAGAGCCCACCCGCCCAAGGCGGGACGGGATCCTAAGGTCCGGGTCAGCCGCTCCGTCAGCGTCGAGGCCCCCGACCCGGCGGCCGAAATCCGCGCCCGGGGCTTCGAGGTCAGCCAGACCTGGCGGCCGCAGGGGCTGACCCGGCGGCTCCTGGTGACCTGTCGGCACTTCCTCGGCCTGCTCTTTGGCGCGCTCGCCTATCAGGTGTCCTCAGGCCCCCTGGCAGCAGGCCCCAAGGGCGGGCGCTACCTGGCCCTCTGGCTTGCGGCGCTGCCCGGGCGGATCTTCGTCAACCGGACCTTGCGCAGGGAACCCCTCCCGATCCAACTGCGTCGTCGGCTTGAGCGCCTCGGCCCCACCTACATCAAGCTCGGTCAGATCCTCAGTCTGCGCGAGGATCTGCTGCCCAAGCCGATCACCGACGAACTAAAGCACCTCCTCAACCGCCTGCCCGTGGTCCCCTTGGATGTGCTGAAGGGCATCATCGAAAAGGACCTCAAGCGGCCCGTGGGCCAGATGTTCCTGTCCATCGACCCCGTCCCGCTCGGTTCAGCCTCCATCGGCCAGACCCACAAGGCCGTCACCGTGGACGGGGACCTCGTGCTCCTGAAGGTGGTCAAGCCCGGCATCCGCCAGACGCTGCAGCGGGACGCGATCCTGCTGCGGATGCTGGGGGCGGTGACCCAGCTCATCATCCCCAGGTACCAACCCCGCCAGATCGTGAACGAGTTCTGCACCTACACCCTGAGGGAGGTGGACCTACAGCTGGAGGGAGAGAATGCCGAGATCTTCGCCGGGCATTTCGCGGATGTTCCCGATGTGGTCTTCCCCCGCATCTACCGGGAGTTCAGCGGGCACAGTGTCCTGTGCATGGAGTATTTCGATGGCCTGAGCCCGGACTCTCCAGAAGCCCTGCAGCTTCCCGAGGAGGAGAGGAAGCACCTGACTGACCTGGGCGCCATGGCCATCATGCGGATGCTGTACCGCGACGGGTTCTTCCACGCCGACCTGCACCCGGGCAACCTCCTCATCCTGCCGGGGCCCAAGATCGGTTTCATCGACCTGGGCATGGTGGGCCGCCTGGACGAAGATCTGCGCCGGTCCCTGATGTACTACTACTTCGCCCTGGTCATGGGCGATGGCGAGAACGCCGCCCGCTATCTGACGGCCATCGCCAACCCCGGGCCAGGAGCTGACCCCAACGCCTTCCGCCGGGACGCCGTGGACATCGCCCATCGCTGGAAGCGGGCCGCCAATTTCACGGACTTCTCTCTCGGTCAGCTCATCCTGCAATCCCTGTCCAAGGGTGCCGAGCACCGGATGTATTTCCCCGTGGAGCTGGTCCTGATGGTGAAGGCTCTGGTCACGTTCGAAGGTGTCGGCAACGTCCTGCTCCCCGGTTTCGACGTGGCTGAGGTCAGCAGGCGGCATATCCGCGCTCTCTTCATCGAACAGTTCAGCCCCGTCCGGCTCATCAGCGAAGGACTTCGGGGCGTGCCCGAGCTGGTGGACGCGATCGCCAAAATGCCCCTGCTCATCACGGATGGATTACGGGTCCTGGAGAAGTACGCCCGGCAACCCCAGGAACCGCCGCTGACTGGATTGCGTGGAACGCTCATCGCCGGATGCTGCCTGGTGGCGGGCGCCGTGGCCATGGGGTTCAAGACGCCCTGGCCCCTGTGGTCCGGCCTCTTCCTCCTCGCCTTGGTGCTTGCCCTCCGCAAGAGATGACCTCATGCGCGAACCCCTCGCCCCCAATGACGCGATCTGGCTTCAGGATTCCGCCACGAACCTGATGGTGATCAACGCGATCATCATCACCGACCGCCTGGACCACCACACCTTGAGATCCGCCTTTCAGCAGCGGATCTTCGAAGGGCCCGACGCCACCCGCTTTGAACGCCTGCGCTGCCGTATCACCGGGAAGGGCCACCGCCGCTATTGGGAACCAGACCCGGACTTCCACCTCGCCCGCCACATCTTCCCGACTCGGGCCAAGAACCTTCACAGCATCGAGGCCATCCAGGAATATGTGGGACGCGAGGCGAGCCACAAGCTGGACTGGGATCGTCCCCAGTGGGAGATCCAGGTCATTGAAGCCTTTGATCAGGACGCCACCGCCCTCCTGGTCCGCATCCACCACAGCATCGCCGACGGCGAGGCCCTGGTGTGCCTGCTGTTCACGCTGATGGATCGCTCCTGTGCCCCCGAGAGCAGTCTGCCCCATGGGGGCGGGCAGCCCCCGCTGGAGGACAGCTGGATGGGGCGGTTCCTGCGCACCGCCGCCATTCCCCTGGCAGCGCCGGGCATCCTGCTGCGCCGCCTGACCTGGTTCCCCGACCGCAGCCACATGCATGGGCCGCCACTGTCCGGAACCAAGCGGGTGGCCTGGACCAGGCCCCTGGACCTGGACGTGCTCAAGAAGGCCAAACATCACATTGGAGCCACGGTGAATGATGTCCTCATGGCCTCAGTTGCCGGTGCCTTCTCCAACTACCTGACCCACCATGGGGACAAGGCCCCGCCCCGGTTCCTCATCTCCATGCCGGTGAACGTGCGGAACCCGGCCGACCCCTTGCGCTGCGACAACCATTTCGCGCCGGTGCCGCTCGAACTGCCCGCAGGGCCCTGCGCACTCTCCCATCGCATCCTGGCCGTCAAGGGAAGGATGGACGAGTTGAAGCATTCACCAGCGCCTCAGGTGATCTTCGAGCTGCAGAGGGTGCTCCTGACCCTGCTCCCCAAGGCCGTGAGCCGGGGCCTCATCGACTTCCTCGCAAACAAGTGCACAGCTGTCGTCACCAACATCACCGGTCCCACCCATGACATCGCCCTCGAAGGACGCCGGGTGCGGTCCATCCATTTCTGGGTGCCTCAGCGGGCCAATATCGGGATCGGCATCTCCATGCTGAGCTTCGCCGGGAAGGTCCAGCTTGGCGTCATCACCGACGACGCCCTTGTGCCAGACCCCGCAGCCCTCATCCAGGCCTTTGAGGATGAGTTCGAAGCCATAAAAACACTCTGAGGGATCAGCGACCTAGCCGAGGCTGGCCTCGAGGGCCTGGAGGGTGGCCTCCAGGCGGTCGACCAAGTCCATCGGCTGCCCACTGCCACGGCCGGGAGCCTCCAGACAATCCCACACCCTGCGGCTGGGATCGGCAAGGACATCCAGTCGGAGCGAGAGCCCATGCTTCTCGAAGGTAGGCCCCAGCACCTCGCGCCGGTTCCAAAGGTCCATGCGGGTCTGTTCGTACCCGATCTCACAGACCTTGTGGCGGGAATGGAGCCGGAAGAGATTCGCGAACAGCCGATGTTCGGTCGGCTCCGGTCGGAAGAGCATCAAATCCGACCCAGGGTGGGTCTGGGCGGCCCGCTCCATGCCGAGGCTGACCCTCGAATTGATGAGGATCCGGAAGCTCTGGGAGAGAACGGCCGGCAGGCCACCTTTCTGCATCGCCCGGCGCCCCAACGCCTCACGGGCATCCTCCGAGCCCGTGTTCATGGGCACCAGGGGATTCACACACAACAACAGCTCTGCGCCGTTTTCCAAGGCGACGGAAGCGTGGAGCGTCTTGAGCAGAACCCCATCCACGCAGACCCGCCCTTCGACGTCGACGGGCTGGTAGATGCCGGGGACAGCCGTGCTCGCCTGGACCGCGCGTGAGATGGGCACATGGTCCAGCCCCTGCTTGCCGAAGACCACGGCCCCTCCGGTTTCCAGATTCGTGGACACCGCAAAGAATTTTCGCGGAAGCTTGCGGAAGTCGTCGGTTCTGCCTCGCTGGGAGAAGGTTGCGTGCAGGTAGGCCCGGATCGGCTCATTGTCGAAGAGGCACACGGGCAGCGAGGGGCCAAGCCCCTCCAGTCCGCCGATGAAGGATGGGTTCTCTGGGCCCGTCAGGAACTGGACCAGGGCGTCCCCCGCCACCCAGGGGAACTGGAGGCCCCGCCTCCGCATCTCCTTGAAAGCCGGCACGAAGAAGATGGCCGGGTCAAAGAGAACCCCTTTGCCCTGGGGGGAATGCAGACCTTGGATCAGCTCCGACACGGTGATCCCGTTGACGAGGTGGGAGCCGACGAAGGCGCCGGCGCTCACCCCGACGTAGACCTCGAGCCGGTTCAGGTCGAGTCCCTCGATGGACTCCTCAAGGGCCCGGAGGGCGCCTACCTCATAGACGCCCCCCAGCATGCCTCCAGAGGCCAAGGCGAGGCCGATCCGTCGGGGTTTCCCGCGGTGCGACGCAGCCATGGGGCATTCAGGCCCGGGCGGTCCGGGTCCTGGCCTTCGGCTTGGCCTGGCCCGCAGACCTGGTCTGATTCACGATCTTGGTGAGCTCTTCCACGCGGTGCGTGAGCTTGACGATTTCCGCGCGGGAAGGCACGCCCAGCCGGTGCATGGCGGCGGCCAGACCATCCTCGATGGGCGAGGTGACCTTGGTCAGGACGTTCTTGGCGTCGCCCTGCAGGCCCTGGACCCGCTCGGTCAGGTTGGCAATCCACTCCTTGCTGGCCTCCTCCTGTTCACCACCCTTCTCAACGAGGTGCTTGAACAGCTTGGCGCCTTCTTCACCGGCAAGGTTGTAAGCACCGAGCCCGGCGAGCCAGATGTCATGGGCGGACTCCTTCAGCCCAGTTGCAGTGGTTGTCTTCTTCTTGGTTGCCATGTCCTTTCTCCTTATTGCCGGCCCCGGGCCGGGAAGGTTGGGGTTAGATGCCCGCCTTGCGAGAGGCGCGGGAAGGGCTGGGGTTCTTGCGCATCGAACTGCGTGCTTCCAACTCGGCCAAGGTGATCTCCAGTTCAGCGAGGCGGCGGTGGAGCAGGTCCAGGTCCTCCTGGGCGGCGCCAAGGTGGACGAGCCGCTCCATGGAACCGCGGACCACGCCGTCCACCTTCGCCTGCACCTGCTCCAGGCCTTCGGTGACCGCCCGGCTGCCCAGCCGGATCACCTGGTGCAGGAACGCACCGGAGAGCAGCGAGTGACCACGCCGCTGGTCCTCGTAGATGCTCTGGGTGAGGGTCTGCGCGGTCACGTCCTCACCGGTGACACTGTCCAGGATCTGCAGCTCCTGGCCAGCCCGGATCCAGGCCGAGAGCTCCTCCAGGGAGACATACCGGCTCTCCTCGGTGTCGTAGAGCTTGCGGCTCGAGCCGCCGTAACGTTTGATGAGGCGGATCATTCCCAGCCCCCTTACGAACCCCAATTTACCGCATTGCGGCAATGGCGCCAGGGGTCCTGGCCACCAATTGGTAATTTTTTTCTAATCGCCTATTTAATTGGTTTTGATTTCATCAACCGCTCCGAAAACTGGCCCAGAGACTTCAGGTCAGCCGGTGGGAGCGGCTCAAGGGCCACGGGGATGATCGCCTGGGCGCCGGGGAACAGGCTGCTGAGCAGCTTCAGCCCTCGTTGATCCCGCTCTGCCAGGAAGTGCAGCAGGGTCATACCCGGGGACTTGCCGGCATTCGGGTCTGGTGTCGGATGCATCTGGTTCACCAGGATGGGGCCCAGGTGATGACCGGTCTCCGCGAGTTTGCGCAGGAAGAACATCGCGTCCGGTACCCGATCCGCCCCGGGCCCCGCGACCAGGAGGAACTGGGTATCACTGGACAGGAGCAGATTCCGCACCTCAAGCGCCCTGCTGCGGAACCCTTCAAATAGGGGCGCGAAGGCCCGGATGAACTCCACTACATCCAGCACGAACTGGCGGCCGATGATGCGATCCGACAGCTCCAGCGCCCCTTTGGCCACCACCCGGAAGGCCAGGCTCTTCTTTCCTTTCCCGTCCCACCAGGGGTCCAGGGCAAACCGGATGGCCTTGCTGTCCACCAGGTTCATCATGCGGTCGGGTGCCTGGAGAAACTCCATGGCCTGAGTGGTGGGCGGGGTATCCAGGATGACGCGATCGTAACGGCCCGAGGCCTGCATCTCGAAGAGCCGTTCCATGGCCATGTACTCGAGGATGCCCGAGAGGTTGCCCGCCATGTCCCGATAGAAGCGGTTCGAGAAGATCCTCTTGGCGGCTGCCGCATCAGGTGCATAGGTCCGGATCAGCCGATCGAAGGTGCGCTTTGCGTCGAGGAGCGCAGCGTCCAGGAAGCCCGGCCCGTCCTCGATCACGCGGATGGGTTTGTCCTTCGCCGAGGCCCCCACGCCGAGGGCATCCTTCAGGCGCAGGGAGGGATCAAAGGTCATCACCAACGTTCGCCGCCCCTGCTTCGCCGAGGCCAAGGCGAGGGCCGCCGCCAGGGTGGTCTTGCCGACCCCACCAGCGCCCACCACCACGATGAGCCGTCCCTCCAACAGGCCGCCGCTCATGGATCGGCCTCGCTGAGCAACCGGGCCAGCTCGGCCACCAGTGTGGGCCCTCGCTCCAGCGGCAGCAGGGGCAGGTGGCAGAGCGGGCCATCCCACGCCTCCATGAGGCGGGCGAGTTCGCTCTCATTCAGCTGATGCCGGGCCCGCAGGAAATCCGTGCTGCGTCCCGGTGGGGTAGGCTCGTCGACGGATGGATACAGGCCATTCGCCACGATCAGGGCGGGCCTGATGCCCAGCCTCGCCTGCAGCAGGTCGATCAGCTCCAGGGTCTCCTGGACTGGCATCTCCTCCGCCAGGGTCGCGAGCACCACCCCGCAGCGCGAAGGATCCGCCAGGAAGGCGGCCAGATCCGCAGCCAGGGCTCCCAGCTGGCCGCCCTCCGCAGCCTTCGCCAACAGCCCCGGTGCTGCCAGCATGGTGGCGCCGTGCCCAGTCGCGGGGGCATCCAGGATCACCAAGTCGACCTTGGGACGTCCGCTGTGCAGCATCCGGTAGGCATGCCCCAGCAGGGCCGTCTCCTTCAGCCCCGGGGCGCCCTCGATGAACTGATGGAAGGCCGTGCTCTCGGTGATCTTCCGAGCCAGGTAGGCGATGGAGACCTTGTCCCGCACCATCTCTTCGATGACCGCACCAGGTTGGAGATTCTGGATGAACAGGCGTGGCCCCGCCTGCACGATCTCACCGCCAGAGGGGTCAGTGCCGAGGACCTGGTGCAGGCTCTCCCGGGGATCCACTTCCAGCAGCAGCACTCGTTTGCCACGCCCCGCCAGCAATCGGCCCAGCACAGCGGTGAGCGTGGTCTTGCCGACCCCGCCCTTTCCGGTCACCACCAGCAACTGCCATTCAGCAAGCCGAGCCAAGGCGGACATGGGAACGAATCTCCGGGCAGGAGTGCGCGCAAAACCATTTTACCATCGCCCGTGAATCGGCCCCGAGGCGGCAATCCCGGGAACGCCCCCGCTCAACACTGAAAGGCTCCCGCTCAACCCTCGTTCTGGTCGCCAAGCGGCGGATGCGCTAGAGTTCCTGGGTCTTCTGACGAGGTCCTTGAGATGAACGATCAGCCTTCCCCCTCCCTGTACGGAAAAGAACCGGAGGCATCTACGCCGCCCCAGGCGCCGAGCCTGATGGACCAGATCGTGGGCGTCTTCACCAGCCCCGTGGACCTCTTCAAGCGCCTGAACCCCACCCCGAGCTGGGGCTGGGCCATGGGATTACTCATCACGGCCTCCCTGATCCTTGCGGTGGTCTGGGCGCTGAAGGTGGACCTGGACGAAATGCTGCGCCCGATGCTGGAGCGCAATCCTCAGATCCAGGCCTCCCAGATCGAGATGATCATCGAGATGCAGAAGAAGTTCATCCTTCCCATCGGGGCCCTCGGGGCCCTCTTTGGCACCCCCTCGGTCCTGGCCCTCGTAGGCCTCTTCTACTGGCTGGTGGGTAAGGGCATGGCGGAGGCCGAGGCGCCGAACTACCCCCAGGCGCTCGCGGCGGCGGTGGTGCCCGCCCTGGTGAAATTGCCCCATATGATCCTCATCCTGGTGATCTGCCTGGCACGCCCCATCGGCGGCCTCACACCGGACAAGCTGGCCCCCACCTCCCTGGGCTACTTCCTGCACCCGGATAGCCTCAAGTGGCAGGCCCTCCTCTATGGCATTGACCTCTTCGTCCTGGCTGAGGCCTTCCTCAGCTACCTGGCGCTCAGGTACCTGACCCGCTTGAAGGTGGCCGGTGCCCTGCTCTGTGTTCTTGGGCCCCTGCTCCTTGGCGTCGGCATGCGCGTGCTGGGGGCCAAATAGATGGTTTCGAAAAAGGCCAAATTCGCCCTCGGCGGTGCCGCCCTGGTCCTGGTCATCGGCCTCTATCCTGCGGCCAAGGCCTCCAAGCTGGATCCGATCGAGGCTCTGCGCTACGAGTAGACTGGACCTCCGTCCCCCGGAGTCCCCATGTCCAAGCTGGTCCGAATCGCCAATGGCCAAGGCTTCTGGGGCGACAGCATTGACGCGCCGGTGCGCCTGGTGGAAGCCGGAGGCATCGACTACCTCACGCTGGATTATCTGGCGGAGGTGACCCTCTCCATCATGCAGAAGCAGCGGCGCAAGAACCCCAAGCTGGGCTATGCCACGGATTTTGTGGACCTCATGCGGCGGGTGCTGCCCCTGCTCAAGGAGAAGGGCATTCGCGTGGTGGCCAATGCCGGGGGCGTGAACCCCGAGGCCTGCCGCAGCGCCGTCCTGGCCGTGGCCCGGGAGCTGGGTGTGCAAGACCTGAAGATCGCCACCGTGACGGGCGATGATGTGCTGGCCCGGCTGCCGGAGTTCCAGGCCGCGGGCCTGAAGCTGGCCAACATGGACACGGGCGAGGGCCTCTTCGACGCACCCAGGGAGATCCTCAGCGCCAATGCCTACCTTCAGACCCAGGCCATGGTGGAGGCCCTGGACACCGGTGCGGACATCGTCCTGACGGGGCGCTGCACGGACCCGGGCCTCACGCTGGCCCCCCTCATCCACGAGTTCCGCTGGGACGCGGAGGACTGGGATCGCCTGGCAGCGGGTACCATCGCGGGACACATCCTGGAGTGCGGGGCCCAGTGCACCGGCGGCAACTTCAGCCGCTGGTGGGAAGTGCCCGAGCTCTGGAAGGTGGGCTACCCCATCGCCGAGTGCAGTGAGGACGGCACTTTCGTCATCACCAAACATGCGGGCACGGGCGGCCTGGTCAGCGTTGACACGGTCAGCGAGCAGCTGGTCTACGAGATGGGCGACCCGCAGAACTACCTCACGCCCGATGTCGTGGCGGACTTCACCTCCGTCCGCCTGGAGCAGGCGGGCCCGGACCGGGTGCGGGTATGGGGCATCCAGGGCCGGCCCCGCACCCCGTTCCTCAAGGTGAGCGGCGCCTACCTCAAGGGCCACAAGGCCACGGGCCAGCTGGTCATCAGCGGGCCCCAGGCCCTGGAGAAGGCCCGACTCTGCGCGGACATCGTCTGGCAGCGACTGAAGGCGGCGGGCTTCGAATACGAGCACACGGACGCTGAATACCTCGGCTCCAGCACGGTCCATGCAGGCATCGCCCCGGCGCCGGACGATCCGGCCGAGATCGTGCTGCGGCTCAGCGTGAAGGATGGGGACCGTGCCAAAGTGGAACGCTTCGGCCGGGAGCTGGCCCCCCTGGTCACGGCGGGCCCGGCGGGGGTCACAGGCTTTGCCGGGGGCCGACCCAAAGCGCAGGAAATTGTGGCCTACTGGCCCGCCCTGCTGCCCCGGGAGTGGGTCCACTGGCAGGTGAGTACCGAAGTGAGTTGAGGCTCAACCGGCTATCCCATCACCGGGTCCAAACCATGCAACCATCCAGCACCCTTGCGTGAGCCTGTCCATTCCCCCACCCTTGTCTGCACAGTCACTCGGAGCCCCCATGCGTCCAACCTTTCGCACCCTCACCCAGTCCCTCCTCGGCGCGCTGGTCATGGCCGTCCTGGTCGGCTGCTACCACCATGACCACGACTACAGCCGCGGCCCCGTCTCCAGCTACTACGTGAACGCCATCGCTGTGGCCGACCTCGATGCCAACGGCTTCCCGGACATCCTGGGCCTGGTCTCACTGGAGACCGACGGTGTCTCCCAGCCAAGCTACGTATCCACCCGCCTCCAGAGCAGCGCCGGAAGCTTCCAGCTGCCCGTGCGCTTCGGTGTGGGCCGGGGCCCCGCCCACCTTCTGGTGGCCGATGTGAACGGAGATGGCCGCCCGGACCTAGTGGTGCCCAATGCCGATGACCAGACCGTCACCGTGCGGCTGGCGGATCCGGCCAAGCCTGGGTATTTCCTTCCGGCCATCACCCTGGCCACCAGCGGCCGCACGCCCCTGGACGTGGCCGTGGGTGACCTGAGTGGTAGCGGACGCATGGACATCGCCGTGGCCGCCAGCGGGGCCAACAATGTAATGGTCTTCACCCAGACCGCCACGGGCACCTTCAACGCCCCGGTCACCTATGCCGTGGGTGGGGATCCTCAGGCCCTCGTCCTAGCGGACCTGGATGGCAACGGCCGGAAGGACATCGCCGTGGCCACCACCGCCAACACCGTTTCGGTGCTGCTCCAGACCGGGGCCGGGGTCTTCGCCCCCGCCGTGGACTACGTCACCGGCGTGCAGCCCGTAGCCATCAAGGCCGTGGACCTCAACGGCGACGGCAAGCTGGACCTGCTCACAGCCAACTATGGGGCCGCCACCACCCCCGGCACCCAGGGCCTCAGCGTGCTGCTGCAGGTGAGCGCCGGCACCTTCGCCGCCCCCGTGACCTACACCACCGCCTACCGCCCCAGCGGCCTGGCCGTGGGGGACCTCAACGGCGATGGCCGCCCGGACGTGGCCGTGGCCTGCCAGGGCCTGCCCGGCGACCCCGGCGCCGTCTCCGTCTTCCTCCAGAGCGCCACCACCCCTGGCCTACTCCTGCCAGCGGTGAACTACCCCGGTGTCTCAGGCCCCATGGGCGTGGCCATCGCCGACATGGATGGAGATGGCCACCCGGACCTGATCCTGGCCGACGGCGACATTGTGGTGCGCTTCAACAACGGCGCGGGAACCTTTGGGACGCCGAACTTCTTCTACAACTAACAAACGCTTCTACAACTGACAAAAAGGGGCCCAACAGCGGGGCCCCTTTTTGTCAGGAGAGGAAAAGCCTCACCCTAAACTGACATTGATCTTGCGGGGCCTGACCTCGGGCCGCTTGGGAACCATGAGGGTCAGGACGCCGTTCCGGAGTTCAGCCACCACCTTTTCTCCCTCCACATCCTCGGGGAGGGTGAAGGTGCGGCTGAAGCGGCCGTGGCTGCGCTCGGCCAGATGGATGCGCTCACCATCCTTGAGGGTCTCCTCCTCGCGCTTGCCGGCCACGCTGAGGCGGTTGCCTTCGAGGCTGATCTCCAGGTCCGCCTCGAGGATGCCGGGCAGGTCCACCCGGAACTGGTAGGAATCGGGGGTTTCCTTCACGTCAAAGCTGGGCATGAAGGCCGCCATGGGCGCGCCGAGCTCGTAGTCCCGGAGCGGATCCCAGCGCAGGAAGTCGCGCATGAGGCGGAAGGGTTCCAGGCTGGCCGCCGTGGCAGGCAGGGCCTGGGGGGTGCGGGTGCGAAGGATGGTCATGGGGTCCTCCTGGGAAAGGGAATCCTGGCCAACGAGCCATGATTCGGTTTTCGAATAAAATCTTAGTGTTAGTCAGTCATGTGTCAACCCCACTCTTAAAAATTCTTTTAATGCCATGAATGACTCAACTTGACATTGGATTTGCCATGACTAGAGTGGGTCCAAAGGGAGGTTTCATGCGTCGGAGCGCCCTGATTCTCGGTCTCGCCGCAGCCGTCCTGGCCGGGTGGTGCGGTCATGCCCTCACCCCAGGCGGCCCCGCCCGGCCCCGGGCCGTGGAGCCCCGGGGTCCCCTGCCCGAGTGGGAGCAGGTCTCCATCCGCCGCTTCAAGGACGCGGCCCCCAGCGTGGTCTACATCAGCACCACCGAGGAACGCAGCCGGGACTTCTTTGGCTTCGACGTGGTGGAGGTGCCCGCTGGCTCGGGCACGGGCTTCATCTGGGACGAGCAGGGCCGCGTGGTGACGAACTTCCACGTCATCCTGGGCGCCGCCCGGGCGACCATCACCTTGGCGGACGGCAGCCGCCACGAGGCCACCCACGTGGGCAGCGCCCCGGACCAGGACCTGGCGGTGCTCCAGATGGCCAAGACCCCGCCCAAGCTGCGGCCTATCCCCCTGGGCAGCAGCGCGGACCTGCAGGTGGGCCAGGCAGTGCTGGCCATCGGCAATCCCTTCGGCCTGGACCAGACCCTCACCACGGGGGTGGTCTCCGCGCTGGGCCGGGAGATCCAGAGCGTGACCCGGCGCCGCATCTCCGGCGTGATCCAGACGGACGCCGCCATCAACCCCGGCAACAGCGGCGGGCCCCTGCTGGACAGCGCCGGGCGCCTCATCGGCGTGAACACGGCCATCCAGAGCCCCAGCGGGGCCAGCGCGGGCATCGGCTTCGCCGTGCCCGTGGACACCGTGAACCGCGTGGTGCCCCAGCTCATCGCCCGGGGCAAGCTGGAGCGCCCGGACCTGGGCTTCGAGCCCCTGGCCCCGCGCCTGGTGGAGCGGGCCTTCGGTCCCCAGCAGGGCGTCATGGTCGGCAAAGTCACCCGGGGCAGCGCAGCTGCCCGGGCCGGCCTCCAGGGCGTCCTGGTGCAGGGCCGCCAGGTGGCGGCCGGGGACCTCATCCAAGCCGTGAATAGCCGCGCTGTGGCGGACTGGGACAGCCTCCTCGACGCCGTCGAGGCCCTGCCCATCGGCAGCAGCGCCACCCTCGACATCAACCGCGAGGGAAAGAAGCTACGCCTGCAGATCCGACTGGAGGCCGGGCGGGACTAAGGCCCGAGCTCAGTGGTGCATGCCCCTCGCGTGGTAGTGGGTGTGCAGCAGGTGGTGGGACTTCTCGCTGAGGGGGGCACCCAGGAAGGCGCTGTAGAGGGCCGCCATGGCGGGGTTCTCGTGGGACATGCGCACGGGCTTGCCCTCGTCCTCGGCAAAGATGGCCTTCATGCGCTCGCGCCGGACATCGTTGGTCGTGAAGCGGGGCTGGCCGCCCCCGCCGATGCAGCCTCCGGGACAGGCCATCACCTCGATGAAGTGGTAGCTCTTCTCTCCAGACCGGACCTGCTCCATCAGCCTTTCGGCATTGGCCAGGCCACTGGCCACGGCCACCCGCAGGGTCTGGCCTGCCAGGAAGGACCACTCGGGCACGGCTGTGGGGATGGCGATGGCCATCTCCTTGACCCCCTCCAGCCCTGCGATGGGCCCCACATGCAGCTGATCAAAGGGGAAGGGCTGGCCCGTCACCAGGCACCATACCGTGCGCAGGGCGGCCTCCATGACCCCGCCGGTGTTGGCGAAGATGTCCGCAGCCCCGGAGCTGGCGCCCATGGGCTGGTCCATGGCCTCGTCGGGCAGGGCCACGAAGTCCAGTCCCGACTGGGTGATCATCCGCCCCAGCTCCCGGGTGGTGAGCACCGCGTCCACATCCTGGAAACCGCTGGCGTTCATCTCCGGCCGCTGGGCCTCGAATTTCTTGGCGGTGCAGGGCATGACAGAGACCACGTAGAGGTCCTCTGGTGGCCAGCCCATAGTCTCGGCGAAGTAGGTCTTGGCCAGGGCGCCGAACATCTGCTGGGGGGACTTGGCGGTCGAGAGGTTCGGCAGCAGTTCCTCGTGGTAGTGCTCCGCGAACTTGACCCAGCCGGGACAACAGCTGGTGTACTGGGGCAACGCCGTGGGCTTCTGCTCCAACAGGGCGGCCTTGAGCCGCATGAGCAGCTCGCTGCCTTCCTCCAGGATGGTGAGGTCCGCCGTGAAGTTGGTATCGAAGACCCGCTCGAAGCCCAGGCGACGCAGGGCGGCGACCATCTTGCCCGTGACCCGGCTGCCCGGGGGCATGCCGAAGCACTCACCGAGGCCAGCTCGGATGGCTGGCGCCGTCTGCACAATGACGTGCTTGGTGGGGTCCGCCAGGGCGGCCCAGACTCGCTCGATGTGGTCCTTTTCGGTGATGGCCGCCGTGGGGCAGACCGCCACACACTGGCCGCACTGCACACAGGCCACGCGATCCAGGTTCTGGCCGAAGGCCGGGGCCGCCACGCACTCGAAGCCGCGGTCCTGGGCCCAGAGGGCGCCCGTGGCCTGGATGTCGCTGCAGACCGTGATGCAGCGGCGGCACATGATGCACTTGGCGGAGTCGCGGTCCAGGGCCGGGGTGCTCTGGTCGATGATCCGGTGGTGCTTGGCCCCCACGAAGTGCAGTTCGCGGATATCGAGATCCCGGGCCTCGGCCAGGAACTCACAGTCGTGGGACCGCGCGCAGGTCTGGCAGTCGCCCTCATGGTCCGAGAGCAGGAGCTCCATGACCGTGCGCCGGGCCGCGCGCACTTTGGGCGTGGCCGTGCGGATCTTCAGGCCTTCGGAGACCGGCATGGAACAGGAGGCCTGCAGCGCCTTGGCGCCCTCCACTTCCACCAGACAGACGCGGCAGCCACCCACCACGTGGACCCCCTCCAGGTAGCAGAGGGACGGGATGCGGATGCCAGCCTGGCGGGCCGCGTTGAGCACCGAGGTGCCTTCGGGCACCACCACCTGGCACTGATCAATGGTGAGTTTGACCATGGTGGTCGCGGGGTCATAGGTCGGGTGGGATGCCGAGGTTGGATGAACGGTAGTGGGTTGCATCAGTCCTCCGATTCCCGGTAGTCACAGCGAAGGCAGCGGCGGGCTTCGCACAGCGCCACCTGGCCAGTCCAGGACTGCTCCACTTCGCTGAAGTTCTCGCGGCGGCGCTGCACGGGCAGCAGCTCCATGTGGGCGCGGGGGTAGCTGACGGGCTCGGCCTCGGGATCGAAGGGCACGTCGCAGACGCGTTCCCGCCGCCAGAAGCTGTGCTCGGAGCCCGTGAAGCGGGCGTCCATGGCCACGGCGGCTCGTTCCCCTGCGGCCACGGCCTCGACCACGGAGGCCGGGCCGGAAACAGCATCGCCGCCACTGAACAGCCAGTCCAAGCTGGTGCGGCCGGTGTGGGGATCCGCCGCGATGAACCCCTCGCGGGTGAGGGGCACCTTCAGACCTCCGAGCAGCTGCGTGGCGTCCAGTCGCTGCCCGATGGCCGTGATAACCTGGTCGGCCTGGATCACGAAGGGCGGTTCCGGGAGGGCGGTGGGGCGTCGCCGGCCACTGCGGTCGAACTCGCCCAGGGTCATGGACTGGCAGGAGACACCGGTCACCAGGCCCTCCCAGGCCAGGATCTCCAGGGGGGCCGTGAGCACACGCAGCTTCACGCCCTCGTTCTCCGCCTCTTCGATCTCCTCGGCGTAGGCCGGCATTTCCTCACGGGTGCGGCGGTAGAGCACGGTCACAGAGTCAGCTCCCAGGCGGATGGCAGTGCGGGCTGTGTCGATGGCCGCATTGCCGCCGCCGATGACCACCACCTGCTGACCCACGGGCACCGAGCCCCGGATGTTGTAGTCGCGCAGGAAGCGGATCGCGTCCTCCACGCCCACGGCTTCTTCACCCGGAACGCCCAGGTGCTGACCCAGGGGCGCCCCCACGCCCAGGAAGATGGCTTCGTAACCCTGGCTGCGGAGTCCTTCCAGGGTGAAGTCCCGGCCCAGGCGGCTATTGGTGGTGATGTGCACCCCCATGCGCTCGATCATGCGCACTTCCAGGGAGAGGATCTCCCGTGGCAGTCGGTAGGCGGGGATGGTCTGCACGGGCATGCCACCGGGCCTGGACTCGGCCTCGAAGACCTCGGGCCGGTAGCCCAGACGGGCCAGGAAGTACGCGCAGGAGAGGCCCGCCGGGCCAGCCCCAATGATGGCCACCTTCCGCTGCGCGTTGACCGCGTTGGTACGGATCTCCGGGTGCTGCATGGTGGCCTCCTCGTCCACCATGTAGCGCTTGATACCCCGGATGGAGAGGGCCTCGTCCACCCCGGCCCGACGGCACTTGTCCTCGCAGGTGTGGAAGCAGACGCGGGCGCAGACGGCCGCGAAGGGATTGCGCTCCCTGTGCAGCATAAGGGCCTCAGCGATGCGGTTCTGGCCCACGAGGGCGATGAAGCCCGGCACGTCCACATTGGCCGGGCAGGCGCTCTGGCAGGGAGCCCGCACGAGGCCAGGGCACACGCCAGCGGCGCAGCGCTTCTCCCGGATGTGGGCCTCGTACTCGGCCCGGAAGTGGCGGATGGTGGAAAGCACAGGATTGGGCGCGGTTTGGCCCAAGCCGCAGAGGGAGGTCTCGCGAATGATGCGACCCAGTTCCTCCAGCTTCTCGATGTCGCCCTCTTCACCCTTCCCGGTGCAGATGCGGTCCACGATCTCCAGCATGCGCCGGGTGCCGATGCGGCAGGGTGGGCACTTGCCGCAGGACTCGTCCTGCACGAAGTCCAGGAAGAAGCGCGCCATGTCCACCATGCAGGTGTCCTCATCCATGACGATGAGGCCACCGGAGCCCATGATGGCGCCCAGGTCCTGCAGGGCCTCGTAGTCCACGGGCACGCTCAGGTGCTGCGCGGGGATGCATCCGCCCGAGGGGCCACCCAGCTGCGCGGCCTTGAATTTCTTGCCTCCGGGGATGCCGCCCCCCAGTTCGTAGATGATGTCCCCCAAGGGCGTACCGATGGGGATCTCCACCAGACCCGTGTTGCGGATGGTGCCCGCCAGGGCGAAGACCTTGGTCCCCTTGGACAGCTCGGTGCCATAGCCCGCATACCAGGCCGCGCCCCGCAGGATGATGGCGGGGATGGTGGCGTAGGTCTCCACGTTGTTCAGCATGCTGGGCTTGCCCCAGAGCCCGGCCTGCGCCGGGAAGGGCGGTCGGGGGCGTGGCTCGCCGCGCCTCCCTTCGATGGAGGTCATGAGGGCCGTCTCCTCGCCGCAGACGAAGGCGCCAGAGCCCATGCGGATTTCCAGGTCGAAGGCGAAGCCGCTGCCCAGGATGTCGGTCCCAAGAAAGCCCCGCTGCCGGGCCTGCTCGATGGCGATGCCCAGGCGCTGCACGGCCAGGGGGTACTCGGCCCGGACATAGGCGTAACCCTGGCTGGCCCCGATGGCATAGCCCGCGATGACCATGGCCTCGATGACGCTGTGGGGATCCCCCTCCAGCAGGCTGCGATCCATGAAGGCGCCGGGGTCCCCCTCGTCGCCGTTGCAGAGCACGTATTTGATGTCGCCGGGCGAGCGTCGGCACAGCTCCCACTTGAGGCCCGTGGGGAAGCCCGCGCCGCCCCGCCCACGCAGGCCCGAGGCCTTGATCTCGGCGATGACCTCGTCGCTCGACAGGCTGCCCAGGACCTTGTGCAGGGCCTCGTAGCCCTGATGTTCGATGGCATCGTCGATGCTGAGGGGATCGATGATGCCGCAGTTCCGCAGAGCGATCTTCACCTGGCGGTGGAAGAAGGGGTTGTCCTGCACCCGGGGCATGGCCACGCCGCTCTCGGCCTTGTGGCAGACCAGCCGCTCGATCACCTCACCCCGCTCCACGGTGCGGTCGATGAGCTCGGCCACGTCGCCCAGGGCGAGGCCCTGGTAGAGGATGCCCTCGGGTTCACAGCGCAGCACCGGCCCCCCGGCGCAGGGCCCCAGACAGCCGGTCTCCACAAGCCGCACATCCAGTCCCCGGCGGGCCAGCTCCTGCCGCAGCGCCGCCCCCAGCGGCCCTGAACCCGCGGCCACACAGCCAGCGCCAGAACAAAGGTGAAGGGCCTGGATCTGCGTCATGGCAGCCTCCCCGCTCACTTGTAGGATTGGAGGATCGAAGCGACCTGGGTGGGTTTGATGCTCTGGTGGACCACCTGATCCACCATGCAGGCCGGCGCAATACCACAGGCTCCGAGGCAGCGAGCCACCTCCAGGGTGAACTGGAGGTTGGGTGTGGTCTGGCCCACCTCGATGCCCAGGTTCTGCTTGAGGGCGGCCAGCACGCGGTGGGCGCCCCGCACATAGCAGGCCGTGCCCAGGCAGACGCGGATGGTGTGACGGCCCCGTGGCACTGTGGAGAAGTAGCTGTAGAAGCCCACGACGCCGGCCACCTCACTGTAGGACTTCCCCAACCCCGAACAGATGCGCAGGAGGGCCGGCTCCGGCAGGTGTCCATAGATGCCCTGGGCGATCTGGAGGACGGGGATCAGGCCGCCCGGCACAGTCTGGTAATGGGCGATGGTCTCCTCCAGGCGTTGCATCTGGGCAGCCGCGCTGGGCGCCTCCTCACAGGAACACAAGCTGGAACCGTTCATGCACCCTCCCGCTGAAGGGGCGGGATTGGCCGTACGGCTCGTCCGCGGTCAGTCCCGCATCCAGAACTCGAAAACCCATGCCTTCCATTTGCAAGGTGTATCCGCCCAATCCAGAGATCCGGGACCGGATGCACCCAAACTAGGTCTAAAACAACCCATGAGTCAACAAAACTTCAAGGGACCAGAAGGTGGATGGATTCCCCAGGAACTCAGCCCTGGATCCAGACGGGCTCGAGTCCCAGCAGCTTGGTGACCGCTTCGCGGCCCCGGGGGCCTGGGTCCACGGTGAAGTCATTGACCCAGGCGTTCACGTAGCGACCGATCATGTCGCGGTCCATGCCGCGGCCGAAGGACTGGCTGTAGTCCACGCTCTCCCAGTGGCGGGCCCGGGCCATCTCGACGCTTTTGCGCATGAGGATCGCAAAGCGCTGCTTCACATCGGCGGGCAGGCTCTTGCGGATGGCATTGCCTCCCATGGGCAGAGGCAGGTCGTAGGCCTGCTTCCACCAGGCGCCCAGGTCTGCCACCAGATGCAGCCCTGCCTCCTGGTACATCAGCTGGCTCTCGTGGATGAGCAGGCCCGCCTCGAAGCGCCCCGCCACCACGGCGGGCATGATCTGGTCAAAGGGGAGCAGCTCGACTTTGGGTGCGAACCCAATCTCAGCGCACCACTTCTGCATGGACAGATAGGCACTGGTGCGGCGTCCAGGGATGGCGATGGTGAGGTCCTTCAGGGCGGTGGCAGCCAGGGGCTGGCGGCTCACCACCAGGGGGCCGGTGCCCTCCTGGATGCTGCTGCCCGCCGTGAGGAGGTCGTAGCTCTCCCGCAGTTCGGGATAGGCACCGAAGCTGATGGCCGTCACATCGTAGCGACCCTCGGTGGCCTCGGCGTTGAGCTGCTCGATGTCCTTGCGGATGAACTCGATGTCGAAGCCCTCGGGATCCATCCAGCCCAGGGCCAGGGGAGCCATCATGTAGGCGTCGTCGGAATCGGGGCTGTGGGCGATGGTGAAGGTCATGGCATTCCTCAGCTTCCAGTTCAGCATGGATTGGACTCCCTAGGCGACCGCCTTCGGTCAGGAAACCGGTTCCACCGCGTCGAGGGCGGCCATGTCCACCACCGTAAGGCCATCCGGGTCAGGGGCGCTCATGGGCCTGAAGCGATGGCCCCACAAGACCTCCTCGGCAGTGTACGAAGTCCGGGCGTAGATGGTCTGGGAGAAGGTGTCGTCAAAGGCTTTCATGAGGACGATGAACTCCGCCTTGGCTTGCAGCAGATCGGCCTCTGTGAGCCCCGCCAGTGGGCTGTCCGCGTAGATGGGATGCACCACGGTCCAACTCGAAGGGAAGAGGTGGATGGTGGCCCGCTCCAGGGGCAGCGCTGCGTAACGCCGGGTGTTGGTGGCAGGGTCCAGCAGCGAGACAGTCACGTTCACCGCTGCCTCGATGAGCTGGTTGCTACGCATGTTCACGGTGCGGAACATGAAGCCCAGGCCCTCCCGATAGGGTGCCACCAGGGCCTGGCAGCTGAAACGCAGGCAGGCCTGGGGCCGGGAAAAGCGGCCGTAGAGCAGGCCCGTGGCCAAGGCAAAGCTGAGGAGGCCCAACAGGGACTCCAGCGCGGAAAGGGCGCTGGCTGGGAAGCCGTTGGGGCTGATGTGACCGTAGCCAACCGTGGTGAGGGTCTGGGCGCTGAAGAAGAAGGCATCCATGGCCCGCTCCGCCAGGGCCATGCCGCCGGGCCGGGTGAAGTGCTCCATGCCGATGCCGAGGTAAAGGCTGGCGAAGAGGGCGTTGGTGACCATGAAGCCCAGGAAGAGCAGGGCCAGGAAGCTGGGCCAGCCCATGGTGATGAGGTGGTGGTAGAGCTCGTAGCCACGGAAGCGGGGCAGACCCACGCGCCGCACGTTGAAGCTGCCGTCTTTGTTGAGGCTGCGCCGGGCGCTGGCCTTGATGCCAAGGCCAAGGTCGTCGTTCACCTGCGTGCGGCGGAAGCGGAGGGCCATGGTGTCCCGTGGAAAAAGTGAAGCCACCCGCAGTGGAGCGGGAGGCTGGGTGGGTCCGCTGGACTCAGCGGATGGCTTCGGGATCCTTCGGCAGGAGCTTGCCCTTCAAGCGTTCTACGGCCTTGGCGGCCAGCGCATAGCCCGGGTTCTCGTCCAGAGCCTTGCGGTAGTGCTCCAGGGCCTTCTCCAACTGCCCCTTGGCCTCGAAGACCCGGCCCAGGTTGAAGTGGGGGAAGCAGTAGCTCTCGTACCGCTTGGCCTTGAGGGCCATGCGCAGCCAGGGAATGGCATCGTCGGGCTCATCCTGCTCGACGTAGTAGGCGCCGATGTCGTTGTAGGGATTTCCGAACTCAGGATCCAGGTCGATGGCCCGGTGGCAGTCCTCGATGGCCGCGGCGTAGTCCTTCTCAAAGGAACGGGCCCACCCCCGGAACGTGAAGGCCTCCGCCGTGGGGAAGATCTCCAGGGACTTGGTGTAGAGGGCGATGGCCTTCTCCACCTCACCCTTCATGTGGAGCTGGTAGGCCTTGCCCACCCACTCCATGGCTTCCTGTCGCTTGTCTCGCTTGTCCTGATCGTCGCTCATAGGTAGGTCCCTGCTCGCACCAGGATAAAACCTTCCGTCAATCTTGTATCGCTCTGGTTGCGACCATTCATGATGCCAAGGTTATCTTTTTGTAAATTTTGCGTTTCCGCTACTTGCGCTGCCAGCGATCCGCACCTAGACTTGGACGTTTCCTAAAAAGGGGACGTCGGAACACCCAATTTGTGTGGAGCGGACATGCCAGTGACTACCTTACAAATTCCTGAATTCGTGAAGAATCAGGCCTTCATCTCCTGGCTCGACGAGGTGGTGACCCTCTGTCAGCCCAAGGACATCTATTGGTGTGACGGGTCTGAAGCGGAATACGATCGCCTCTGCAGCCAGATGGTTGAGAAGGGCACCTTCCGCAAGCTGAACCCCGACAAGCGCCCCAACAGCTACCTGGCCTGGAGCAACCCCACGGACGTGGCCCGAGTGGAGGACCGCACCTTCATCTGCTCCAAGCTGAAGGATGACGCCGGCCCCACCAACAACTGGATGGAGCCCGAGGCCATGAAGGCCAAGCTGCGCGGCCTCTTCCAGGGCTGCATGGCGGGCCGCACCCTCTACGTGATCCCCTTCAGCATGGGCCCCCTGGGCAGCCCCATCGCGCACATCGGCGTGGAGCTCTCGGACTCACCCTACGTGGCCGTGAACATGCGGATCATGACCCGCATGGGTCGCGCCGTGTGGGACGTCATGGCCAACGGCCCCTTCGTGCCCGCCCTGCACTCCGTGGGTGCACCCCTGGCCCCGGGCGAGGCAGACGTCGCCTGGCCCTGCAACCCCGAGAAGTACATCGTCCACTTCCCCCACGAGCGGAGCATCTGGAGCTTCGGCAGTGGCTACGGTGGCAATGCCCTGCTCGGGAAGAAGTGCTTCGCCCTCCGCATCGCCAGCGTCATGGCCAAGGAACAGGGCTGGCTGGCAGAACACATGCTCATCCTGGGCGTGCAGGGCCCCGACATGCCCAAGACCTACGTGGCTGCGGCCTTCCCCAGCGCCTGCGGCAAGACCAACTTTGCCATGCTCCAGTCCCCCAAGGATATGAAGGGCTACGAGATCACCACCGTGGGTGACGACATCGCCTGGATCAAGCCCGGTGCGGATGGCCGTTTCTACGCCATCAACCCCGAGGCCGGCTTCTTCGGCGTGGCCCCGGGCACCAGCATGAAGTCCAACCCCAATGCCATGCTCACCATCACCCGCAACACCATCTTCACCAACGTGGCCCTCACCTCGGATGGCGACGTCTGGTGGGAAGGCATGAGCGACGAGGCCCCCGCGGGCCTCACAACCTGGCAGGGCCAGCCCTACGATGCGGCCAGCGGCAAACCCGCCGCTCACCCCAACGCCCGCTTCACGGTCCCCGCCAGCCAGTGCCCCAGCATCGATCCCCTCTGGGAGGATCCCGCTGGTGTGCCCATCAGCGCAATCCTCTTCGGTGGCCGTCGGGCTACCACGGTGCCCCTGGTCACCCAGGCCGTGAACTGGAACTTCGGCGTCTACATGGCCTCCACCATCGGCAGCGAGACCACCGCCGCCGCCGTGGGCGCCACAGGCGAAGTGCGCCGCGATCCCTTTGCCATGCTGCCCTTCTGCGGCTACCACATGGGCGACTACTTCAACCACTGGCTCCAGATGGGCCGGGACATCACCCACGCCCCCCAGATTTTCTGCGTGAACTGGTTCCGCAAGGGCCCCGACGGCAAGTTCATGTGGCCCGGCTATTCCGAGAACATGCGCGTGCTGAAGTGGGCCGTGGATCGGGTCCATGGCCGCGCCCACGCTGTAGAGTCCCCCCTGGGCTGGGTGCCCCTGGAAAAGGATCTGGACACCGAGGCCATCCCGGGGTTCGGCAGCGCCCAGTTCAAGGCCGTCATGGCCGTGGACCGCAACGAGTGGCGCCGGGAATTGCTGCTCCACGAGGAGCTCTTCGAGCGCCTCTACGACCGTCTGCCCTGGGAATTCCCCCCCATGCGCCAGATGCTCCAGGCCACGCTGTGGCGGATGCCGAGAAATTAGGCTCCAGGCTGAGGACCAAAGGCTGTGGGTGGTAATAACGGACTCCGCAGGAGCCCGTTATTACCACCCATTCCGGTAGACTCGTCCCATGGCCACCGACCTCGCCGGATCCTATTGCCAGAACTGCCTCTCCTGGAACCCAGGGGATCGGGAGACCTGCATCAAGTGCGGCACGCGCCTGCTCATCCTCGCTGGAGACCAGACCTGGGAGGACGACGCCGACGAGACGGATGCCGGCGAGGATCTCGAAGAGCACCTCCTGGAGCGCATCACCGGCCTGGAGGAAACCCTGCGCCGGGTGGAGACCTACCTGGAGACCGTCTCGGACCAGCTGGGCAAGCTGGAGCGCAGTGAGGTCATGCTGCGCAACGGCCTGATGGCCCTGGTCCAGGAGATGGAGCAGAACCGCCAGCTGGACGCCCACGCCTTCTCAGAGCGCTGGGAGAGCCTGGTCGAAGAGAACCTGCACCTCATCAGCGCCCGGGAACTGTTCACCCGCTATCGCGCCCGCATCCTGCCCATCGCCCGGCCCAAGTCCATGCCTCAGCTGAAGCGGGCCCTGCTGGAGACCACGGCCCTGCTGGAAGCCGCGGACCTGCCCGGAGCCGCCCAGCGGCTGGGCCAGGCCCTGCCCCTGGACCCCAAGAACTACGAGCTGATCTTCACGGCCGCCTCCCTGCACGAGGCCGCCCAGAACTTCGAGGAGGCCGAGGGCCTGGCCCGCAAGGCCGTGGGCCTCAGCCCCCGCCATTTCGAGGGCTGGATGTTGCTCGCCCGCCTGCTCCAGGAGCTGCCTGACCACGTGGACCAGGCCATCGAGGCCCTGCACCAGGCTGCAGACCTCCGCCCCGAGGATGCCGAGCCCCGCATGCTCCTGGCGGAAGTCCTGCTGGACCAGGAAGACCTGCAGGGGGCCCTGGAGGCCGCCCAGGAGTCCGTGGCCCGGCGTCGGGACGGGGAGACCCTCCTGCTCCTGGCCCAAGTCTTCCTCGCCCGCGGCGAGAGTACCCTGGCCGTGCCCATCCTCAAGGAGGCCAGCACCCACCTGCCCGGGGACCTGCCCGTCCGCGAGGCCCTGGCCGAAGCCTACCTCCAGCAGGGAGAGCGCTCCAAGGCCTTCGCCATTCTCCAGGAACTGCTGCTCCAGAATCCCGGCGATCCGCATCTCCTGCTCATGGTGGACGCTGAGAACCACCAGCAGCTTCGCGAGGCCCGGGACGGCAAGACCGGCACCCAGCTCCTGCTGGACGAGGCCGAATCGCTCCTGGACGAGAACCAACCCGAGGGCGCTGAGGTCCTGCTGCGCCGCGCCCGCCGCAAGGGCCGCAGCCAGCGCTCAGAGTGGCTGGACCTGCGACTGGCCTTCCTCAAAGAGCCCGAGAAGCAGCTCAAGGCCGCCCTGGACTTCGCCTGCTCAGACCGCCACCCACGGCTCTGTTTCCTCGCCCTGCGCCTGGCTCTTGAACACCTCATGGAGCAGAAGCGCGAGCCGGAGATCTCCCGCATCCTCGACGCCTTCCTCACCCGCCATCCCAAGAGCACCGGCGCCTGGGAGGCGGCCCTCATGCGCCAGGCCTACAAGCTCATGAACGGCCAGGTCACGGAGCAGGACCTCGCAGAGGTTCGGCGCCTGCACGCCCACCCCCTGCCGGGCCTGGAACCCCGGGCCCGCACCCTACTGGGGCAGTACCTTCTGGCCCTCAAACACCACCAGGATGTGCTGAACCTGCTGGATCCCCTCATCGAGAAGGAACCCACCCTCATCAACCACTTCCAGCTGGGCGCCGCCCTGGCAGGCCTGGGCGAGCGGGAGCAGGCCCGGGTTCTCCTCCGGGCTGGCCTAGACTCCGACCCCGCGGATCTCAACGATTCCCAGGCCAAAGGCGTCAAACAGCAGATTGCAGGGCTGCTCCAGGAGCTGGAGCAAAAGGATTGAATGATCCACCACGAAGACTCGAAGACACGAAATAAAAACAACAAATAAATAACTTATAGCAATTTTTCTTTTCTTTGTGTCTTCGCGCCTTCGTGTTGGATCAGTTGTCTTTTTCCACAAGTGATCCCCACCCCAGGGTATTAAGTTGACAAATTTAGTCGAGATTCCACAATAGGGGGAATCGGGAGACGGCGATGAGCACCACCTTGAACGTGGTCACGAGCCAGGACTACAAGTACGGCTTCGTGACGGATATCGAGGCCGACAGCGTTGCGGCTGGCCTTAACGAGGAAGTGATCCGCTTCATCTCGGCCAAGAAGGGCGAGCCGGACTGGCTTCTGGAATTCCGTCTCAAGGCCTACCGGCACTGGCTGACCCTGGCGGAGCCCGACTGGGCCAACGTCCACTACCCCCGGCCCGACTTCCAGAAGATCGTCTACTACAGCGCCCCCAAGGCCAAGACACCCAAGTACGCCTCCATGGACGAGGTGGACCCGGAGCTGTTGCGCACCTTCGAGAAGCTGGGCGTGCCCATCAACGAGCAGGCCAGCCTGGCCGGCGTGGCCGTGGATGTGGTCTTCGACTCCGTGAGCGTCACCACCACCTACAAGGAAAAGCTGAAGACCTTCGGCATCATCTTCTGCAGCTTCAGCGAGGCCGTGAAAGAGTACCCGGAGCTGATCCGCAAGTACCTGGGCAGCGTCGTGCCCCCCGCGGACAACTTCTACGCCGCCCTTAACAGCGCGGTATTCACAGATGGCAGCTTCGTCTTCATCCCCAAGGGCGTCACCTGCCCCATGGACCTGAGCACCTACTTCCGCATCAACAACAAGGACTCGGGCCAGTTCGAGCGCACCCTCATCGTGGCCGAGGAAGGCGCCAGCGTCAGCTACCTGGAAGGTTGCACCGCCCCCCAGTTCGACACCAACCAGCTGCATGCGGCGGTGGTGGAACTGGTGGCCCTGGACCAGGCTTCGATCAAATACAGCACCGTGCAGAACTGGTACGCCGGGGACAAGAACGGCGTGGGCGGCATCTTCAACTTCGTGACCAAGCGCGGTCTCTGCAAGGGCAAGGCCTCCCGCATCAGCTGGACCCAGGTGGAGACTGGCAGTGCCATCACCTGGAAGTACCCCAGCTGCATCCTGCTGGGCGACGAGAGCATCGGCGAGTTCTACAGCGTGGCCCTCACCAACCACAAGCAGCAGGCGGACACGGGCACCAAGATGGTGCACATCGGCAAGAACACCAAGAGCACCATCATCAGTAAGGGCATCAGCGCCGGCGATAGCTCCAACAGCTACCGCGGCCTGGTGAAGGTGCAGCCCAGGGCCGAGGGCGCCCGCAATTTCAGCCAGTGCGACTCCATGCTCATCGGCCACACCTGCAGCGCCAGCACCTTCCCCTACATCGAGGTGCAGAACCGCAACGCCCGGGTTGAGCACGAGGCCACCACCAGCAAGATTGGCGAAGAGCAGCTCTTCTACTTCCAGCAGCGCGGCATTCCCGCCGAGGAAGCCATAAGCATGATCATCAACGGCTTCTGCAAGGACGTCTTCCGCGAGCTCCCCATGGAGTTCGCCGTCGAAGCCACCAAGCTGCTCAGCCTCAAGCTCGAAGGTTCGGTGGGTTAAGAAAAATGACCACCGCCAAGACGCCAAGACGCCAAGAAAACGCCAAGGAAGGCCTGTCCTTCTTGGCGCTCTTGGCGTCTTGGCGGTGAATCTGTTCTCGTTTGGAGTTCCAATGCTCTTGATAAAAAACCTGACTGCTTCGATCAACGGCACGCCGGTGCTGAAGGGCATCGACCTGGAGATCAAGGCCGGGGAGATCCACGCGATCATGGGGCCCAATGGCTCGGGCAAGTCCACGCTGGGCAAGGTTCTGGCGGGCCACCCGGCCTACGAGGTCACGGGGGGCGAGGTCCTCTTCGAGGGGAAGAACTTGTTCGAGATGGAAGCCGATGCCCGCGCCCGCGCCGGGCTCTTCATGGGCTTCCAGCACCCCATTGAGGTGCCGGGAGTGAGTAACGCCTCCTTCCTGCGCCTGGCCTACAACAAGAAGGCCGAAACCGAGGGCCGCGAGGAGTTGGACCCCCTGGAATTCGATGATTTCATCCACGAGAAGATCAAGCTGGTGGCCATGCGGGAGGAGTTCCTGGACCGCAGCCTCAATGAGGGCTTCTCTGGCGGCGAGAAGAAGCGCAATGAGATCCTCCAGATGGCCGTGCTGGAACCCAAGCTGGCCATCCTCGACGAGCTGGACAGCGGCCTGGACATCGACGCCCTGCGGGTCCTGGGCGACGCCGTGAACAAGCTCCAGCGCGCGGACCGGGCCCTGCTCATCATCACCCACTTCCCCCGCATCCTCGAGACCATCCAGCCGGACTACGTCCATGTGCTCTCCGGGGGCCGCATCCTCAAGAGTTCCGGGAAGGAATTGGCCCTGGAGCTGGAAGAGCGCGGCTACGACTGGGTTCTCGAAGAGGCCGCTGCCGGGGGCGCACGATGACCTCTGGCGTTGTCGGTTCCAACCTTCTGGAGGAACTGCTCAGCGGGCCGCGGCCCGCTGAGTGGGCCTCGCTGCGCGAAGCGGCTGAACGGCGGCTGGAGGGGCTCGACCTCCCCACAAGTGCGGATGAGGACTGGAAGTACACGGACCTGAAGGGGCTGAAGGCCCTCAGCTTCGTGCCGGCCCCTGTGGCCACCATCGACATCAGCGGCCACCTGCTTCCCGAGATGGTGGGCACCCGCCAGGTCTTCGTGAACGGCCACTACGCCCCCCACGCCAGCTGTGCGTCGGCCCTGCCCGCCGGGGTCCGCTTCCTGCCTATGACCACGGCCAGCGAGGCCTGCCACGCCCTGGGCAACCTGGGCCTGGAGAAGACCTTCCTGGAGGATCTCAACACCGCTCGCTTCCAGGACGGCGCCGTCCTCCTGGTCCCCAAGAACCTCAAGGTCGCCCTGCCGCTGCACCTGCTGTTCGCCACCAAGGCCGAATCGCCATGCGTCGTGTTCCCCCGCCTGCTGGTGGTGCTGGAGCGGGGTGCCGAGTTGGAACTGGTGGAAGAACACGTGGGCGAGGGCACCTACCTAAGCGTCCCGGTGGTGGAAATCCATGTGGGCGAGGGCGCCATTCTCCGCCACGAGCGGGTCCAGCGGGAGAGCCCCGAGGCCTTCCACCTGGGCACCCTGCGGGCCGAGGTGGCCAAGCGCGCCCAGTACCACTCGCGCACTCTCAGCTTCGGCGCCCGCCTCTCCCGGCAGCAGCCCTTCCTGCGCTTGGCCGAGGGGGCCGAGGCCTCCCTGGACGGCTTGGCCCTCCTCACGGACCAGCAGGTGGCGGATACCCACAGCTACATGGAACACGCGGAACCCAACGCCAGCAGTCACCAGCTTCACAAGTGCATCGTGGACGGCTCGGCCCGGGCCATCTTCAACGGCCAGGTCCGCGTGGCCCCCGGCGCCCAGGGCACGGACGCCAAGCAGCAGAGCCGCAACCTCCTGCTTTCCGAGGCCGCCCGGGTGGACACCAAGCCGCAGCTGGAGATCTACGCCGACGATGTGAAGTGCAGCCACGGCGCCGCCATTGGTCAGCTGGATCCAGAGGAACTCTTCTACCTCCAGAGCCGTGGCCTGAACGCCGATGACGCCCGGAACCTGCTCACCTACGGCTTCGCCGCCGACGTGCTCACCCACGTCCCCGTGGCCAGCCTCCGCCGGTCCCTGCGCCAGCTGGTGATGGCCCGCACCCAGGCCACCTCCCTGGGGGAACTCCTATGAGCACGCTGCTCCAGCCCCTGGATGTCGTCGCCATCCGCCAGGATTTCCCCCTCCTGTCGAGTGTGCTGCACGGCAAGCCTGTGATCTACCTCGACAGCGCCGTCAGCGGCCAGATGCCCCTCCCGGTCATTGAGCGCATGAGCCACTACGAGCGCTTCGAGCACACCAACGTCCACCGGGGCGTGAGCACCCTCAGCCAGGAGGCCACGGACCACTACGAGGCCGCCCGCGAAAAGGTGCGGAAATTCCTGGGCGCCAAGTCCAGCAAGGAGATCATCTGGACCCGGGGCACCACGGAGGCCATCAACCTGGTGGCCCAGACCTTCGGCCGCATGCATGTCCAGGCGGGTGACGAGATCCTGCTGTCCGCCATGGAGCACCACGCCAACATCGTGCCCTGGCAGATGCTGGCCCAGGAGAAGGGTGCCACCATCAAGGTCATCCCCATGACCGACGACGGCGAGCTGATCCTCGACACTCTGGACGAGCTGCTCACCAGCCGGACGAAGCTCGTGGGCGTGGTACACGTGAGCAACGTCCTGGGCACCGTGAACCCCGTGAAGGAGATCATCGCCCGGGCCCACGCGAAGGGCATCCCCGTGCTGGTGGACGGGGCCCAGTCCGTGCCCCATTTGGCCGTGGACGTGCAGGATCTGGACGCGGACTTCTTTGTGTTCAGTGGTCACAAGCTCAGCGGTCCCACAGGTATCGGAGTGCTCTACGGCAAACTGGCCCATCTGGAGGCCATGCCCCCCTGGCACGGCGGCGGCAGCATGATCCGCAATGTGACCTGGGAGAAGACCACGTACATGGGTGCCCCCACCAAGTTCGAAGCGGGTACGCCCCCCATCGCCGCCGCCATCGGCCTCGGCGTGGCCATCGACTACCTCAACGCCCTGGGCCTGGACCGCATCGCCGCCTACGAGCACGAGCTGCTCGTCTATGCCACGGAGCAGCTCTCCGCCCTACCCGGCCTGCGCATCCTGGGCACCGCCCGGGAGAAGGCCAGCGTCATCTCCTTCGTGGTGGAGGGCATCCACCCACATGACCTGGGCAGCCTCCTGGACGGCGAGGGCGTGGTTGTCCGCGCCGGCCACCACTGCGCCCAGCCGGTCATGACCCACTTCAACGTCCCCGCCACCACCCGCGCCTCCTTCGCCTACTTCAACACCCGCGACGAAGTCGACGCGCTCGTCTCAGGCGTTGCGAGGGCCAAGGAATTGTTCAAATGAAAACTGATCACCGCCAAGACGCCAAGACGCCAAGAAACGCCAAGGACTCTGTCTTTCTTGGCGGTCTTGGCGTCTTGGCGGTAAATCCTTTTGTTTTTTCCATTGGATGCGCCCCATGAGCGACCCCCGCGAGCTGTACCAGCAGGTGATTCTGGAGCACAACAAGAAGCCCCGGAACTTCGGGAAGCTGGAGGCCTGCACGCACCACGCGGAGGGCCACAATCCGCTCTGCGGGGATCAGCTGGAGCTGTCCCTGGTCGTGGCGGATGGTCTGGTGCAGGACATCAAGTTCACGGGCAGCGGCTGCGCCATTGATGTGGCCAGTGCCAGCCTCATGACTGGCGCCGTGAAGGGCAAGCCAGTGGCCGAGGCCGAGGCCATGGCCGAGCAGTTCCGCGGCATGGTGCGCGGGGAGCTGGATCCCCTGACCCAGACGCCCCTGCTGGGCAAGCTCACCCTCTTCTCCGGCGTCAAAGACCTGCCCAGTCGCGTGAAGTGCGCCGTCCTCCCCTGGGCCACCCTCCACGCCGCTCTCAAAGGCGAGGAAGAAGCGAGCACGGAGTAACCATGCCCAAGATTGCCGAAATCGAATACACCCCCAATCCCAACGCCGTAAAGTTCGTGCTGAAGGAAGCCGTGGCCGTGGGCTTTCCCAAGTCCTTCCCCAACGCGGAGACGGCGGAACACGACGAGCTGGCCAAGAGCCTCTTCGCGGTGGGCCATGTGACTTCGGTCTTCATGCAGGACAAGTTCCTCACGGTCACCAAGACCGAGGACAAGGGCTGGCCGGAGATGCTGCCCCTGCTGGCGGCGCCTATCCGCGGTGCTGCCGGAACGGGTGGCACCACGGGTGCCTCCTCAACCACACCCCGGGTGTTCAGCAAGGTGGAGGACGAGAACGATCCCCTCCTTCGCGACATCCGCATGGTGCTGGAAACCGGCATCCTGCCGGCCCTGGCTGCAGATGGGGGCGGCCTTGAGCTGGTGGGCCGCCATGAGAAGCAGGTGATGATCCGGTACGTCGGCGCCTGCGGCTCCTGCCCCTCCAGCCTCACGGGCACCCTGGTAGCCATCGAGGGCATGCTCCAGAAGGAAGTCGATCCTGAAATTGTGGTGATCAGCGTCTAGCTGGGTCCCCACTTCGCCAGGATCCCCTGCAGGGCGGGCATCTGCACGGGCTTGGGCAGGTAGTCGTCCATGCCTGCGGCCAGGCAGCGCTCCCGGTCGCCCACCATGGCGTTGGCGGTGAGGGCCACCACCCGCACCTTGGGATTGAGCACGCCGCTGGCGGGATCCCGCAGGCAGTGGGTGGCTTCGAAACCGTCCATCTCGGGCATCTGGCAGTCCATGAGCACCAGGTCATAGGGCCGGTCCGTGAGGGCCGCCAGGGCTTCCAGGCCATTGCCCGCCATATCCGCCCGGTGCCCGATCTTCTCCAGCATCTTGCTGATCACCCGTTGGTTGATGGCATTGTCCTCCACCACCAACACCCGCAGGTGCTGGATCGTTCCGCTGTCGGGGGCCTGGGCGGCGGGCGCGGGCAGGTCGAGGGTGGCGATGGGCAGCCTCAGCATGAACCGGAAGCGGGAGCCTTGGCCCTCACGACTGTGGGCTTCCATGCTCCCGCCCATGAGTTCCACCAGACGCTTGGAGATGCTGAGGCCCAAGCCCGTGCCGCCGTAGCGGCGAGCCATGGAGGCATCCGCCTGGCTGAAGGGATTGAAGAGATCCGGCAGCTTGGCGGCGGGAATGCCGATGCCCGTGTCCTCCACCTCGAAGGCCAGCACTGTGGACTCGCTGCCTGGGTCCAGGCACTGGATCCGCAGGGTCACCCGCCCCTGGGCGGTGAACTTGACCGCATTGCCCCCGAGGTTGATGAGCACCTGACGGAGCCGCCCGGGATCGCCCACCACGGCGCCGGGCAGGGCCGGGTCCGCCTCGACCTGGAGTTCCAGGCCCTTAGCGCGAGCCTGGAAGGCCAGCAGCTCAGCAACCTCACCCACCAGGCCCTTCAGATCGAAGGAGAGGCTCTCCAGGTCCAGGCGGCCTGACTCCACGCGGGAGAAGTCGAGGATGTCGTTGATGATGGTCAGCAGGGCATCCGCGCTGTGCTGGATGGTGGCCGCATAGCCCTTTCGTTCCTCGTCCAGGCCCGAGTCCAGCAGCAAGCCTGCCATGCCGATGACGCCGTTCATGGGGGTGCGGATCTCATGACTCATGTTGGCCAGGAACTCGCTCTTGGCCCGGCTGGCCTCCAGAGCCTGGTCCCGGGTCCGGCGCAGGGTTTCCACCAGCACGGCCTGCTCATGGCCCAGGCGGATGGACTGCTCCAGCACCCGGAAGAAATGCCGGGAGCTGCGCAGCATGGCGGGCAGGAAGATGGCACAGGCCATGCCGATGGCCCAACCCATGGCATCCCGGGCCTGGAGCACGGCGCAGATCAGTAGCATGAACACCGGCGGCACGGCGAAGGCCCAGTAGGCCTGCAGCACGGCGCCCAGCACCGGCACGGCACCAGCCACGATGCCGGCCACCAGGAGGGCCGCAAAGACCTGCTGGACCACGGGGGCGGACCAGGTGAAGAGGAGGGTGCCTGCGGCCCAGGCGGACCCGGAGATGAAGGCACCGAGGATGGCGCTGCGGCGCCAGCCCTCCACTTCCTCTGGGCTGGCGGGCCCCGCGTGGAAGCTGCGGGCCATGCGCCAGCGCAGCAGGCCCAGCAGCATCATGCCGGCCAGCCAGACCAGGCTGCCTGCCGGATGCCGCCCATACCCCACAAAACTCAGCAGGGTGGCCACCACCACGGCGGCCACCTGGCCGATGCCCACGTTCTCGTAGAGCAGGGCCGTGGTCTGGAGCCGGATGGCGTCCTTCAGGGAGGCCTCGGCTTCGGCTGAAGGACGGGGCGAGTCCGCGTGGACTCCAGACGTGGGCAGGTTCATACCCTAGGGTTCGGCAGAAGCTGCAGGTCGCCTGAGCCCTGGCGGAAGGTGAAGGCAGCCCGCCCCTCGGCGCCCGCAGGACCGAAACCCTGCTCCAGAATCGTCACCTGCTCCCGTCCCAGTCGGACCAGGGTGGAAGCCCGGGTGCCGTAGGTCGGGGTGCGGATGAAGATGGGCGAGAGGGCCCGCTCCCAGTCCAGGGACACGCCAGTGTTGGGCAGGCGGGGCTCCTCGGCGGGCCGGACGTCCGCCAGCAGGGCCAGGAGCGCCTCGTCATCCAGGGGACTGGTCCCCAGGCCCGCCACCAGGGCTTCGACCTTGGGCCAGGGCTCGTCGAAGGCCCCATTGGACACGGCATGGAGGCCCGGGCTGAAGGACAGGATCCGGTCCTGGCGACTCTCGTAGCCCAGGAGCTCAGCCCCATCATAGAGGAGCAGGTTGAAGGGGTTGTAACGTCCGGCGCTGGACCGAAGGGACTCCAGGCAGCTCCGGGCCGAGCCCTGGCTCTGAAGGAAGCCGACCGTAAGCTGGCCCCGGCTGGGGGCCTCAGGCCGGTTCGCCGCCGGATCCCGGTGGTTGGTGAGGGCCGCGAAGCGCCCGCTGCGACTCAACCCCAGCCAGGTGCCCCCAGCCTGCAGATCCCGCCCCGCCAGGATCTGGTTCCCGTCCCACCAGGCCAGCGGGGCCGTGGGTCGGGCATAGAACTCGTCCCGGTTGGCCAGGACCAGGAGGGGGGTCGCCGCGTCGGGGTTCCACTGGAAGGCAAGGATGCACATCCGCCCATTGTGCCGCCCCTTCTGCGATATTTCCTGGCTTCCCGGCCCCCCCTGGGATAACCTGTGCGTTCTGCCGGACTTCGTGTGCCGGGATTCCAGCGCACCACCAGAGCGTGGGCGCAACCAAACGAGGTGGACTTACATGTCCAAGTTAGAATCAATCATCAAGGGCCTGGGCTCCAAGCAAATGGGCCGCATCACCGTGCTCGACTCGGCATATGTCGAGGACGAGAGTGCAGAAGGCCAGGAGTTCATGGCCGCCCTGCAAGGTGAGACGCGGGGCCTGCGCGAAGAGGAAGTCGTGCGTGGCGTGGTCGTGGAAATCCGCGGCAAGGACGTCATCGTCGACATCGGCTACAAGGGTTCTGGAACCGTCAACCTTGACGAGTTCAACAACCCCGACGGCACGCAGGGTGTGCAGGTGGGCGAGGTCGTGGAAGTGCTGCTCGAGATGCTCGAGGATGCCCACGGCAACGTGCGCCTCAGCCGCGAGCGCGCCGAGAAGATGAAGATCTGGGACGAGGTCGAGAAGGCCTTCCGTTCCAACATGACCGTGCACGGCACCGTGCTCGAGAAGGTCAAGGGCGGTCTGGCGGTCGATATCGGCATCCGCGCCTTCCTGCCCGGCAGCCAGGTGGACATGAAGCCCGTCCGCAACCTGGATCCCTACCTCGGCAAGTCCTTCGACATGAAGGTCATCAAGGTCAACCGCCGCCGCGGCAACATCGTCCTGTCCCGCAAGCTGTTCCTCGAGACCATCAACGCGAGCCTCAAGGAAGAGACGCTGGCTGGCCTCGAAGAGGGCAAGCTGGTTGAGGGCGCCATCAAGAATATCACCGAGTACGGCGCCTTCGTCGACCTCGGCGGTGTGGACGGCCTGCTGCACATCACCGACATGTCTTGGGGCCGGCTCAACCACCCCAGCGAGATGTTCCAGGTGGGCGACAAGGTCGAAGTGGCCGTGCTCAAGTACGACAAGGACACCGAGCGCGTCAGCCTCGGCTACAAGCAGAAGTTCCCCGATCCCTGGCTCTCTGTGGAGGAGCGTTATCCTCTGCAGGCCACGGTCAAGGGCAAGGTCGTCTCGATCACTGACTACGGCGCATTTGTCGAGCTCGAGCCCGGCATCGAAGGCCTGGTCCACGTCTCCGAGATGAGCTGGACCAAGAAGGTCAAGTCCGCCAAGGGCATGGTCAACCTGGGCGACCAGGTCGAGGCTCTCATCCTGCAGGTCGATTCCGACAACCGTCGCATCAGCCTCGGCATGAAGCAGATCACCCCCAATCCCTGGATGGCCATCGCCGAGAAGTACCAGCCCGGCATGATCGTCACGGGCACCGTGCGCAACATCACGGAGTTCGGCGCCTTCGTGGAACTGGAAGAGGGCATCGACGGCCTCATCCATGTTTCCGACTTCAGCTGGACCAAGAAGATCAAGCACCCCGGCGAGATCGTGAAGAAGGGCGACAGCGTCACCGCCAAGGTCCTCAACCTGGACCCCCTGGCCCAGCGCATGAGCCTCGGCGTGAAGCAGATGGAGCCCAACGTCTGGGAGATCTTCTTCGAGAACCACAATGTCGGCACTGTCATCACCGGCAAGATCGCCCGCCTGACCGATTTCGGCGCCTTCGTCGACCTCGGCGATGGCATCGAGGGCCTGGTGCACGTCTCCGAGCTGAGCCGCAAGCGGGTGGAGGACATCCAGAAGGAGTTCGCCGCCGGCCAGGACCTCACCATGAAGATCGTGAAGCTGGACCCCACCGAGCGCCGCATCGGCCTCTCCGTCAAGCAGCTGGAGCAGGACATGGAGCGGGGCGACTTCGAAGCCGCCAAGGCTCGCCAGCCTGAGTTCAAGAAGGCGACTCTGGCCGACGCATTCAACCGGGCGGAACGGGAGTAGTTTTTCCCTCCCACCCTGCAGACGAGGCCCCCGAAAGGGGGCTTCGTCGTGCCGGGAGGCCCCTTGGACCCGCAATTGGTTCAGGAAACGGCAGTTTTCCGCTGCCAAAGCCCCAGGACAAGGGTAAATCCTGTTGATGGTCACACCAACCGGGGGCTAAACTCAGAACCAATCGAATGCTGCATGAACCCGCAAAGGAAGCTCCATGAGCGAACTTACCCGTAAGGAAGTCGTTTTCATCCTCAAGTCGGGGAAGAACTTCCAGCGTACGGACCTGAGCGGCCTCGATTTACGGGGCTTTGACTTTACCGGGGCCAACCTCTCCGAGGCCAACCTGGCCGGTGCCGTGCTCAACGAGACGGTGCTGAGTGGTGCCGACCTGGCCGGGGCCGACCTGCGTCTGGCCAACCTGAACGAGGCGAACCTCGAGGGTGCCAACCTCAGCCGGGCACGGCTGGCGGGTGCGAACCTGGCCGGCGCCAATCTGGCTGGCGCGGACCTCACCTTCTTCGACATCCAGCAGTATGAGCCCGCCACCGTGCCCAACATGGCCGGGGCCAACCTGGCCGGGGCCAAGCTCAGTGGCGTCACCCTGACGGGCCTGGACCTCAGCGGCAAGGATCTCCGGGGCGCCAACCTCAGCGGCGCGGACCTCCGCCAGACCGTGCTGGAAAGCTGCGACCTCTCCGGCGCGAACCTCGGCCATGCCAACCTCGTGGGCGCGAACCTCGCCAAGGCCAACCTCTCGGGAGCCAGCCTCCAGAGCGCCAGCCTGGGCGGCGCGAACCTGAACCTGGCCAACCTGGGCGGCAGCAACCTCGCGGACGCAGACCTCCACTGGGCCAGCCTCACGGAAGCCAACCTGGAGGGGGCGAACCTCAGCCGGGCGAACATGAAGGGCACCAACCTCAGCGGAGCCAACCTGGCTGGCGCCGACCTGCGCAATCTGGACATCCTGAAATACGAAAAGGATGATGTGCCCAAGCTCAAGGGCGCGAACCTCAGCGGGGCGAACCTGCACGGCACCAACCTGCGGGCCCTGGACCTGGGCCGCACCAACCTGAGCCGAGTGGATCTGGCCGAGGCCGTGCTGCGCCAGGCCAACCTCGAAGGCGCTGACCTCCGCGAAGCCAACCTCCAGGGTGCGGACCTCAGCGGCTGCAACCTCACCGGGGCCGTGCTCTCCGGGGCCAACCTCTCCGGCGCCCTCCTGGGCGGCGCCGTGCTGGGCAACACGGACCTCCGCGGCGCGGACCTCTCCGGCGCGGATTTGCGGGACATCAACCTGGGCGGCGCGAACCTCAGCAATGCGAACCTGTCCGGCGCCAGCCTCACAGGCGCGCAGCTGGACGGCGCCATTCTCGCGGGCACCCAGCTGGTAGGCGCCAACCTCACGAGCGTGGACCTTTCCCGCAAGAACATGAAGGGCGCCGACCTCTCCAAGGCCGACCTGACCCAGACCAACATGGACGGCGCCAACCTCGCCGGGGCCATCTTCGCGGGGGCCAACCTGAGCGAGACCCACCTGGGCGGCGCCAACCTGCGCGGCGCCAAGCTGGGCGGCGACGACCTCCGGACCGCCAACCTTTGCGGCGCGGATCTCTCGGGCGCTGATCTCTCCGAGGCGGACTTGGCCGGCAGCATCCTCAGCGCCAACCTGCACGACGCGGACCTTCACAACGCCAACCTGCGTGGCGCCACCCTGGACCGGGCCGTGCTCACGGGCGCCAACCTCTCCAACGTGGACCTGAGCGGTTTCGCACTGGAAGGCATGGACCTGAACCACGCCGTGCTCAACGGTGCCAACCTCACCGCCGCCAAGCTCAAGGGTGCCATCCTGCGCGGGGCCCAGGGCCTGGGCGCAGACTTCAGCGGCACAGACCTGGCTAGCGCCGACCTGCGCAACTCTGACTTCAGCGGCAGCAACTTCTTCGCCTGCAACTTCGAGGGCGCGAACCTGCGCGAGGCCAACCTGGCCTCCCTTCCCACGGAATCCCGCGGCGAGTACCGCACCAACCTCAGCAACGCGAACCTGAGCCGGGCCAACCTGAGCGGCGCGAACCTCTACCAGGCCAACCTGAATGAGGCCAACCTGGTGAACGCCGACCTCACCGGCGCCAGCATGGTCTGGGCGGACCTGCGCGGCGTGGACCTGCGCCAGACCTCCCTCAAGGACACGGACCTGCGCCAGGCCAACCTGGACGGCGCCAACCTATGCGGCTCCGATCTGCGCGAGACCATCCTGCAGGATGCCTACCTGGATGGGGCCAACCTGTCCGGCGCAAACCTCAGCGGCGTGAACCTCAGCGGTGCGGACCTCCGCCACACCAACCTCATCGACGCCAGCCTCGACGGTGCCAACCTCAGCTCTGCCAACCTCAACGGCGCGAATATGGTGTGGGCCAACCTCAGCGGCGCCAACCTGGGCCGGGCCAACCTCTCCCGCGCCAAGCTCAGCGGCGCCAACCTGGGCGGCGCGGACTTGCGCGAAGCCAACCTGGATGACGCCAACCTGGACGCCACCAACCTTACGGGCTCCAAGCGGTAACTGGCTGCATTCTCACCGTTCATCACCAGTTCCATTGCTATTCAATGGTTCGGGTCGGCGAGTGGCTTCCGGAAATGCCGGCGGCTCATGCCCCAGTGTGCATTCCAAGTTGAGCGCCACCAGCCCCTGATAGCGTGAACATCCGAATGGTTCTAGTTGCTGACATGGCAGTGGAGTGTTCCGCGTCCAACTCGATCAGGATCGCCGCCGCTCGATGCGGCCCGCCGGGGCGAAGTCGCGCACAGGACCATGGGTGCCCGAGCTGATGCCCGCGTTCAGTGCGGGCGCGAGGCTGGGCGTCAGGGTCGGCGTCGGCGTGAAGCGCTCCACCACCCGCTCATCCAGGCGGGGCACCAGGGGCACGGGCTCCTGCTGCTTGGGCCGCAGGTTCTGGGGCTGGCAGCTGCCCTGCAGGGTGCCGCCCTCGTCCACCACCAGGGAGCCCATCTCGGCCTCGCCTTCGACCCAACCGCTGCCCAGGATTTCCAGGCAGCCTGAAATCCTGAAAATGCCCTCCACCCGCCCCTGCACCGTGAGGTGCTTGGCGTGGATGGTGCCCTTGACCACGCCCGTGGGAGCCACCACCACCTGCCCCTCGCTGACGATGCTGCCTTCCACGACGCCTTCAATGCGCAGAGCCTGGGGCCCGGCGATGATCTCGCCCTGCCAGTGAGTCCCCTCACCCAGCAGGGTGCAGATGGAATCCGGCGCGTTGCGGGCAGCGGCAGCTTTTTTCAATCCGTTGAACATGAGGCCCCCGACCTCAAATGGGGCGTTGGTGTCACCACCGGCTACCCCGGGCTGACACTTGACCAGCCAGTCCCTTCATCGGTCCATCTTGGAGAATAACTTTAATCCGGCTAGGCCAAGGCTCCCACATGGAAGTTTTTGGACCGGGGATGGCATACTCCCAGACGAGGCCCGACGGCTTCCTGCGGACCCCCATGCGCTTTCTTCACACCTCGGATTGGCACCTCGGCAAGACCCTGTGCAACACCAACCTCCTGGAGGACCAGGCCCACGTGCTGGATCAGGTCGTGGCCATGGTCAGGGATAGCCGTGCCGAGGCCCTGGTGGTGGCCGGGGACATATATGACCGGGCCGTCCCCCCCAAGGAGGCCGTGGCCCTCCTCAGCGAGACCCTGGACCGCCTAGTGCGCGGCTGCGGGGTGCCCGTGCTCCTCATTGCCGGCAACCACGACAGCCCCGAACGCCTGGGCTTCGCCTCCAGCTTTCTGGGCAGCCAGGGGTTGCATCTGGCCGGGCCCCTGGATCCCAGCCCCACGCCCATCCTTATTGGGAACACGGTCTTCCATCTGCTGCCCTATGCCGATCCCACCATGGCCCGTTTCGCCCTGGGCGAAGAGGGCCTGCGCAGCCACCAGGACGTCCTCGCGGCTCAGTTGGCCCGGGCCCGCCAGGCCCACCCGGCGGGGTACCGCTTCGTGGCTGTGGCCCATGCCTTCGTCGCAGGCAGCGCCGTTTCAGACTCGGAACTGGGCCTTTCCGTGGGCGGCACCGGCGAGGTGGACGCGACCCTCTTTGCCGACTGCGACTACGCAGCCCTGGGCCACCTGCACCGCCCCCAGGAAGCGGGCCTGCCCCAGGTGCGCTACGCGGGCAGCCTGCTGAAATACAGCGCCTCCGAGGCCGGCCACGTGAAGGCCCTCACCCTCGTGGACCTGCCCGATCAGGGCCCTGTCCACACGGAGCCCATGCCCCTCAGCCCCCGCCGCGACCTGCGCCGCCTGCGGGGTCGCTTCGAGGATCTGCTCCAAGGCCCCTACGGACAAGCCGAGGACTATCTCTTTCTGGACTTGCTCGACGATGGCCCGGTGCTGGACGCCATGGCCCGCCTGCGCCAGATCTACCCGAACATCCTGGGCATCCAGCCTGCGGCCCTGGCCTCAGCACGACCCGAGGGTGTGCAGGAGATCCGCGCCGCAGACCTGAACCCGGACACCCTATTCCGCAGCTTTTTCGAAGAAGTCCAGGGCCGACCCATGGACGCCGAGGAAGCCGCAGTCTTCCACGAACTGTCCGGCCGTATCCTCGCGGATGAGGTCCAGCCTTGAGACCGCTGCGCCTCAGCCTTGAAGCCTTCGGCCCCTACGCGGGGCGGCAGGAACTGGACTTCGCGGACCTGAAGGACCACACCTTCTTCCTCATCCACGGCCCCACGGGCGCGGGCAAGACCAGCATCCTCGACGGCATCAGCTACGCCCTCTATGGCGAGACCAGCGGCGGCCAGCGCGAGACCCGGGATCTGCGCAGCCACTTCGCCTCGCCGGACACCCCCACACAAGTGGTCTTCGACTTCGCCTTGGGCGAGCGCCGTTATCGAGTGGCCCGGCTGCCGGAGCAGCAGGTTCCCAAGCAGCGGGGCGAGGGCACCAAACGCCAGCCCTACGCCGCCCACCTCTGGGAGCTGGTGGAGGGCCAGGAGGTTCCCCTGGCCACGGAGAAGCCCACCCAGGTGGACCCCAGGGTGGCGGAGCTCATCGGCTTCAAGGCGGACCAGTTCCGGCAGGTGGTGCTGCTGCCCCAGGGCCGCTTCCAGGAGTTCATGCTGGCGGGCTCCACCGAGCGCCAGGCCATCCTCCAGACCCTCTTCCAAACCGCCCGCTACGCCCGTCTGGCCGTGGCCCTCGGCGATGAGGAGAAGCTGCTGAAGGATGCGATCCGCGCCACGCAGGCCGAGATCAAGACCCGCCTGGCCCAAGCCGGCGTGGCCTCGGTGGAGGCCCTGCCGGGCCTGCTCCAGACAGCCTTCGAGCAGGCCGAGCAGCTGCAGCAGACCCAGAGCCTGGCGGGCCAGGATCTGGAGCAGGCTGCCGCGGCGTGGATGGGCGGCTCCCTGGCCGTGGAGCGCCTGGCGGAGCTGAAGCTCGCCCGCACCGAGCTGAGCACCCTCCAGGCCCGCTCCCGGGAGATGCAAAGTCAGCGCACGGACATGGAACGGGCCCGCCGCTGCGGTGCCGTACTGCCTGCGGCCGAACGCCTGGAGGCCATCCTGGAACGCATCCGCCAACAGGAGGTCGAGGAGGCCCAGCTGGCCGGCCTGGTGCAGACCGCCGAAGCGGCCCTGGCCGGGGCCGAGGCCGCCCTGGTGGAGGCTCAGCAGCATGAGGTCCGGCGCGAGGAACTGCGGCGCGTCATCGGCCGACTGAAGGATCTTGAACCCAAAATGGAGGCCCTGGAGCTGGCCCGCAAGGAGGCCCGCGCCGTGGCCCTGGATCTGGGCCGCCTGGGGGATCTCTCCGTGGAGCAGCAGCGCCGCCTGGATACTGCCAAGGAGGCCTTCTCCCGCGCCCGGGCGGCCCTCCAGGAGGCCCGCACCGAAGCCGCCCAGGAAGCGGGCCGGGAGGGTCTGCTCTTCCTGGCGAACAAGCGCCTCACCCAGCGCGAGGAGCTGGAACGCTCCGAGGGCGAGCTGGCCCGGGCCCAGGCGACTCTGGAAGCCGCCCTGGCAGTCCACGCCGAGGCCCAGCAGGGCGTGCAGGCCGCCCGGGAGCGCTGCCGCGCCGTGCAGGAGCGCCGTCTCGCGGCCCACGCCGCCCGCCTGGCCAAGGACCTTCATGACGGCTCGCCCTGCCCCGTCTGCGGCAGCGGCAGCCACCCCAAGCCCGCTCAGCACACCTACGACCTGCCGGACGAGCAGGACGTGCGCGTCGCCATGGAACATCAGCAGGACGCCGAGACTGTGGCCGCCCGCGCCCAGGACGCCCTGGCCTCACGCAATGCGGCCCTGGAGACCGCCCAGGTGCGGCGCCAGGATCTCTTCGACTCCCTGGGCCAGGATGCAAGAACCCCGCTGGAGGATCTCAAGAATTACGCGTCCATCTATCGCGAAGAGCTGGACCGCAGCCGCCTGGCCTCCTCAAACCTGCTCTCTTATGACCGCCTGATGCTGCAGGCTGAAGAGGTCCGCAACCAGGCCGAGGCCAAGCTCTCCCTCACGAACCAGACGCGCTCGGAACTGCAGGTCCAGGAAGCCGGTGCCAAGGCCCGCATGCAGATGCTGGAGCAGGATCTGCTGCAGGAACTCCGCGTGCCCGGCGCCCTCTCCGCCCGCCGTCAGGGCGCTGAGCAAGAGCTGGAGAGCTCCGAGGCCCACCTGGCGGCGACTCAGGCGGCCCGGGCCCCAGCCCTGCTGGCCACCCAGGAGGCGCAGGCCAACCTGCGCGCCCATCAGAAACAGGTGGAGGCCACCCGCACCGAATCCTGGACCCACCAGGAAGCCTTTGAGGAGGCCCTGGCCGCCGCCCACTTCCACGACCGCTCGGACTTCGACCGGGCCCGCCGCAGCCCCGAGGAGATCCAAGTCCTGGCAGCGCGCCTGGAGCGCCATGCTGCAGACCTGGCCGCCGCCACCAAGCGCCTGGCCCAGGCGGAGCAGCAGGCCGAGGGCCTCAGCGCGCCGGACCTGGCCCTGCTCCAGACCCAACGGGAAGCTGCCCAGGCCCGCTTCGCCCAGGCCGGCGAGGCCCTGGGCCGCGCCCAGTCCGAGGGCCAGGCCCTGAACCGCCTGGAAGCCGAACTGCGGCGCCTCACGGAGACCTCCGGGGACCAGGATCGCCGCTATCGCGCGGTGGCCAACCTGGCCCGGGTGGCCCGGGGTGACGACGGCGAACGCATTTCCTTCGAGCGCCATGTGCAGGGCGCCATCCTCGACGAGGTGCTGGTCTCGGCCTCTGAGCGCCTGCGCCTCATGAGCAAGCAGCGCTACGCCCTGCGCCGGGCCCTGCAGAGCCAGGACCAGCGCCGGGCCGGCGGGCTGCAACTGGAAATCACCGACACCCACACGGGCCGCGCCCGGGCCGTGAGCTCCCTCTCCGGCGGCGAGGGCTTCCAGGCCAGCCTAGCCCTGGCCCTGGGGCTGTCCGATGTGGTGCAGCGCCACGCCGGGGGCATCCGCCTCGACACGGTGTTCATCGACGAGGGCTTCGGCAGCCTCGATCCCGAGGCCCTGGACCTGGCGCTCCGCACCCTGGAGGATCTGCACCAGGGCGGTCGTCTCGTGGGCCTCATCAGCCACTTGGAAGAAGTGAAGGCCCGCATTTCCGCCCGACTGGAAGTGACGCCAGGACCCGGCGGCAGCCACGCGCGGTTCCGGGTGTCCTGAAGGGGCCATGCCTCACAAGACATGGTAGAGTCGCTCCAGCCAATCGGAGTGCCCATGCTGCGTCCCCTAGCGCCCTTCCTGTGTGCGGCAGCCCTGTTGGCCCAGCCCACGCCCTACCAGAAGGCCCCAGCGGCTGTGCAGGCGGTGCTGGATGCGCCGGGGACGCCCGCCCTGTTGGCCAGTCCCAAGGGGGACCGCTTCCTCCTGGCGGAGTTTGACCGCCTGCCTTCCATCAAGGATCTGGCCCAGCCCATGGCGCGCCTGGCGGGCCACCGCTTCAACTCCCGCACCCGGGGCCCCCACGCCCCGATGCGCCTACGGAGTCTGGCCCTGCAGGGCCTGGATGGCGCTGCCACGCGGATCGACCTGCCCAGCGGCGTGCACCTGGGCCAGCCGAACTGGTCCCCGGACGGCAGCCGCTTCGCCCTACTGGGCGCCACCGCCGCCGCCACGGAACTCTGGGTGGGTGAGGTGGCCACGGGCCGCCTCCACCGGGTGGAGGGTCTGACCCTCAACGCCATCCTGGGCAGCCCCCTGGACTGGCTGCCGGATGGCAGCCTGCTCTGCAAGGCCGTCCCCTCTATTCAGGGGCCGGCACCCCTGGCACCGGAAGTTCCCACGGGGCCACGCATCCAGGAGAACGAGGGCAAGGCGGCCCCCGTCGCCACGTTCCAGGATCTGCTCCAGAATGCCGCTGACGAGACCCGCTTCGAGTTCCTAGCCCAGTCCCAGCTGGTGCGCGTGGACCTCAGCACCGGCGGCCAGCAGTTCCTGGGAAAACCCGGCCTCTATGCCGGCGTCGAGCCCTCGCCGGACGGGAAGCTAGTGCTGGTGGCTCGACTCCAGCGCCCTTTCTCCTTCCTGGTGCCCGCATCCCACTTCCCGGTGCGCCAGGAGGTCTGGGATCGCCAGGGTGCCCTGATCCACACCGCCGCGGACCTGCCTCTGGCTGAGGAGATCCCTCTGGAGGGTGTGCGCACGGGCCCCCGGCACCTCCACTGGCGCCCCACGGAGCCCGCGACCCTGGCCTGGGTGACGGCCCTGGACGGCGGGGATCCCAAGAAGAAAGTCCCCTTCCGGGACCAGATCCTAATGCAGGCGGCGCCCTTCCAGGTCCCCCCCGCGGAGCTGCTCCGCCTCAAGGACCGCATGGAGGATCTTGAGTGGAGCGAGCGCGGCGACCTGGCCGTGGTGCAGGACTACGAGCGGGATCGCAAGTGGACTCGCACCTGGCTGGTGAATCCCGCTAAGCCCGGCGAGGCCCGCTTGGCCTTCGACCTGAGCGCCAACGACAAATACAAGGCCCCCGGCTCCTTCCTCTCCCGCCTGCTGCCCAACGGCCACTGGGCCCTGGTGCAGCGCGAGGGCGCCCTCTTCCTCTCCGGCCGGGGTGCGGCGCCCGGCGGTGAGCGCCCCTTCCTGGACCGCTTGGACTGCGCCACCCTCAAGACCGAGCGCCTCTTCCGCAGCGCCCCCGGCAGCTATGAAGCCCTGGCGGCCCTGCTGCCGGATGGCCGGTTCATCACCCGCCATGAGAGTCCCACCGAAGCCCCGAACTATGTCCTGCACGGCATGACGACCCGCGCCCTCACCGCCTTTTCGGATCCCCTGCCCCAGCTGCGGAAGATCCAGAAGCGCCTCGTGACCTACACGCGCCCCGATGGCGTGGGCCTCAGCTTCACCCTCTATCTGCCCCCGGACTACCAGGAGGGCCAGCGCCGCCCGGCTGTGGTCTGGGCCTATCCCATGGAGTTCACGGAGGCGGGCACGGCAAGCCAGGTCGCCGGCTCCTCAGACCGCTTCACCACCATCAACGGCATGTCCCACCTCTTCTTCCTGCTCTCGGGCTATGTGGTCCTGGACAGCGCCACCATGCCCGTGGTGGGCGATCCCAAGACTGTCAATGACACCTTCATCGAGCAGGTCGTCGCCAGCGCCAAGGCCGCCATCGACAAGGCCGACGCCCTGGGCGTCATCGATCCCAAGCGGGTGGGCGTGGGGGGCCACAGCTATGGGGCATTCATGACGGCAAACCTGCTGGCCCACTCGACCCTCTTCAAGGCCGGCATCGCCCGCAGCGGCGCCTACAACCGCACCCTGACGCCCTTTGGCTTCCAGAGTGAGCGGCGGACCCTGTGGGAGGCCCCGGACATGTATCTGAAGGTCTCCCCCTTCATGGCAGCGAACAAGTTCAACGCGCCCATCCTGCTGATCCACGGCGAGGCCGACAATAATTCCGGCACCTTCCCCATCCAGAGCGAGCGCCTCTACGCCGCCCTCAAGGGCAACGGCCAGACGGTCCGCTACGTGACCCTCCCCCTGGAGGCCCATGGCTACGCCGCGAGAGAGTCCATCGAACACACCCTGTGGGAAATGATCCACTGGTTCGATAAGCACCTGAAGTAGGGCGCCAGCCAAGAGCCCGACGGTTCCTTACCTCTGGTCGGTGGGTCCCTGGGGGCGCTGGATCTGTCATTCTCGTTGGCATGTCGCGCTCGGCCTCCAGCTCCGGTTTCACCCAACAGACGCCTGCCGAAGAGCTGGCCAACAGCCTGACGCACGGGCTGGGAGTGGCCCTGTCCATCGCTGGGCTGGTGCTGATGGTGGTCTTCGCGGCCCGGTCCCCCCGCCCCGTGGGCACGGCCCGGGACGTGGTGGGCGCGGTCATCTTCGGTACCACGCTGATCCTGCTCTACCTGATGTCCACGCTGTACCACGCCTTCCGGGGCCCCCGGGTGAAGTTAGTCTTCAAGGTCTTCGACCACTCGGCCATCTTCATGCTCATTGCCGGTACCTACACGCCCTTCTGCCTCTCCGCCCTGGGGCGCACTTGGCCCACCTGGGGCTGGACCCTGTTCGGTCTGGCCTGGGGCCTGGCGGTGCTGGGCATTGTCTTCAAGGCCATGTTCTACACCCGTCTGGCCAAACAGATCCTCCGGCCGCCGGCGGTGGATCACCTGCATGCCCTCCCCAGTGACACGGACATGGATCCGGCCTTCGTGAAACGCATGGGCTGGATCTCCACCACCATCTACCTGCTCATGGGCTGGCTCATCGTGGTGCCCCTGCTCGCGGCCCTGGCCACGGGCACGCCCCTGGGCCGGGTAATCTCACCCCACGGCCTCTACTGGCTCTTCGGGGGCGGGCTCTTCTACAGCCTGGGCGCCGCGGTGTACAGCATGGAGAAGCTCCCCTTCCACCACTCCCTGTGGCACCTCTTCGTGGTGGGTGGCAGCGCCTGCCACGTGTTTGCGGTGCTTTTCCACGTCATCCCCGCCCGGTAATCCCTTGATCCCCCTGGACCTGCTTCCCGGCGGCACCCAGTGGGGGCCGAACCTGAAGCAGCTGGCAGCCCGGGCTGAGGCCATCTGGGTCCATGGCGCGCCAGGCTCGGGCACCACCACCGTAGCGGAGCACCTGGCCCAGTTGAGGGGTCTGGAGGTCACGGAAGTCACAGATCCTGCCCAGGGCCTGACCTGGCTCGCAGCGCACCCTGGCGGTGTCCTGGCGGCCCACGGGGGCCCGCCCCCTGGCGCCAACTGCCTGGAGTTGCGGCTCCCGAGCCTGGACGAGCATCCAGAGGCTCTGCCCGCCCTCCTGGCGGCGGTGGCCGAGGAGGAGGGCCTGGCGGGTTCCCTGCCTGCAGCCCTGGGGGCCCTGCCCTGCCCAGGCAACCTGCGGGAGCTCCGCAATCGCCTCATCCGCTGGCGGCTGCTGGGCCAACTGCCGAACCCCGAAGCCACCGGGCCCCTGCGCCTGGAGGCCGAGGACCTGGCCACGAACCTCCACGAACTGGAGCGTTACCTCTTGCACCGGGCCCTGCGCCGGGCTTACGGGAACCGGGTGGAGGCGGCCCAGCGTCTGGGCGTGAGCCGACGCCAACTCTACCTGCTGGTCCGCCGGCACGGGGACCCCGTGCGGGGGGAACCGGCCTCCGGTGACCTTCCCCAGCGGGTCCGGAAACGCAACACTGCACAAAACTCCAGTCCGGGTCATCCAACCCGATAACGTGAATGCGGCTAACCTTGCCGTTTGGATGCCCTGATATGACGACTCCTCTTCGAGTGCTGGTGGTGGACGACGACCCCGGAATGCGGGACGGGATGGCCCTGAGCCTGAAACGGGCTGGGTTCTTCGCGGAACAGGCCCGCGGTGGCGAGGAGGCCCTGCGCATGGTGCGCCCGGGCGCCTACGACGCCGTGATCACAGACCTCCGCATGCCCGGCATGGATGGACTACAGCTGACCGCCCGCCTCAAGGCGGTTGATCCTGCCCTGCCAGTCCTGCTCATCACCGCCTTCGGCAGCCTGGATTCGGCCCGGGAGGCCATGCGCCTCGGCGCCTTTGACTTCCTCTCCAAGCCCTTCAGCCCCGAGGAACTGACCCTGGCCGTCAACAAGGCCTTGAAGTCCGAAGGGCACCTCAAGGCCGAGGAGCCCTCAGACGCGCCTGTGATCCTCACCCAGGATCCGGTCCTGGGGGAGACCCTGGCCCTGGCCCGCCGCGCTGCGGACAGTCGCGCCACCATCCTGATCCAGGCCGAGAGCGGCACGGGCAAGGAACTGCTGGCCAAGCTCATTCACGGCTCCAGCCCCCGGCGCAACGGTGCCTTCGTGGCCATCAACTGCGCTGCCATCCCCGAGAACCTGCTGGAATCTGAACTCTTCGGCTACGAGAAGGGCGCCTTCACCGGCGCCACGGGCATGAAGCCCGGCCGCTTCGAGCAGGCCGATGGCGGCACCCTGGTCCTGGACGAAGTGGGCGAACTGCCCCTGGGCCTGCAGGGCAAGCTGCTTCGTGTCCTCCAGGAGCGCACCGTGGACCGCCTGGGTGGCAATCGCCCCATCCCTGTGGATGTGCGCCTCATCGCCCTCACCAACCGCGACCTCCAGGCCGAAGTGAAAGCCGGACGGTTCCGCGAAGACCTCTACTATCGGCTCAACGTCATTCCGCTGGACCTGCCGCCCCTGCGCGACCGGCCGGGCGATCTGAACCTCTTGGCCGCCCACTTCGCCGAACGCTACGCCCGCGAGAACGAGCGCCACGTGCCCGAGCTGGTGCCCAGCTTCCTCGCCGCCCTGGCGCGGCACCCCTGGGCCGGCAATATTCGCGAGCTGGAAAATGTCATCCAGCGCTGCGTGGTCATCAGCCAGGGCCGTCGCCTCAGCGCGCAGGATCTGCGGTGGCTGCTGCCCGCCGAAGCCCTCAATGACCTGCCCGAGGATCCCCCAGAATCCATCGTCATCGAGCCCTGGACGCCCCCCTCGGCGCCCACGCCCCGGCGTGAGGCCAGCAACCTGCCCCCGGGCGCCGTGGTGGCTGATGTCCGCAAGCCCCTGGTGGGCCAGGCCATGGGCACCCCCGTGGTCCTCCCCCTGGGTCTCAGCCTGCCGGAGCTGGAGCGCTTCTGGCTGCTCTCCACCCTCAGCGCCCTCAAGGGCAACCGCACCCACTGCGCCGAGCAACTCGACATCGCCCTGCGCACCGTGCGCAACAAGATCAACGAGTACAAGGCCGATGGGTTCTCCATTCCGGCAAGTCATCGTGGGCGTGACGAAGACTGAATACTTCGGATTCAGTCTGAGAAACAACAAAAAGGCACCTAACTCAGCGCGGCCCTTGCCGCGCTGAGTTATTTTTTGAGGTCAATGGCCCTCAACCTCAGCCACGGCGGCACGGTGATGGCGCCAGTCTCATGGCGGTAGAAGGCCGCTGTGATCTCAGCCCCCAGCAGGAGGATGGCGCAGCTGTAGTAGAGGAAGGTGAGTCCCGCCACGATGCCCAGCAGGGAGCCGTACATGATGCCCCAGGTGAGGGTATGGGCCAGGTAGACCCCGAAGCCCCACTTCGCGATCCACCACAGGAAGGTGGAGATGCAGGCTCCCAGGAAGGCATGACGGAAGGCTACGTGCAGCCGGGGCAGGTGCTGCAGGATGATGGTGGTGACCACCAGGCAGACGATCACTCCCAGGTAGGGCAGGAAATCCGGGTGCTTCCCGGGCATGAAGCGGCGCAGGGCCCCACCCAGCACCACAGCCAGGAAGATCACCAGGGAGAGCAGGCCACCCACCAGGAAGGTCAGCTGACGGACCAGGTGGTTCTTGCGGGTCTGGCGGTGTTTCTTGATCCGCACACCAAAGACGTGGGCGAGGCTGGTGTCCAGCTGACTGATGCCCCAGTAGCTGCCGAACAGCAACACGCCCCAGGAGAGGCCCATGCCTCCGATCTTCTGGCTGTTGATGACGGCATCCCGGATGAAATCGCTGGGCAGGTAGGGGACGATCTCCTGCAGCATCCTCAAGGTGCCGGGGCTGTAGGCGCGGCTGCCGAGGATGGCGCCCAGCAGCTTGAAGAGCAGCGTGGACAGGGGCACCAAACTCACAATGAGCCAGAAACTGAGACCCGCCGCGTAGCTGAGGCAGTCATCCTTCTGGTACTTGGCCAGCACCTCGGCGATGAAGGCCCCCACACGGCCCACCACAGGCACGGCCCGCGCCACCCGCAGCCACAGGTCCCCCACTCGCTGCCAGACGCGCTCCAACCCTGCTTCGAGCGCGGCCCAGAAGCCGAGGGCCTGTTCTACCATCCCAGCTCCTAGAAGCGCACCGGGTGGCGGGGCAGCATGTACATCACCCAGGCCAGCACCAGGCCGATGCCGATGAGCCCGGCGGCGTGCTTGAGGATCGAAGCCTTGGCCCGCTCCGGACGCGTGGTCGGGTGCAGGAGGCCCAGGACCAACGAGATACCGAGGCCCATGATGATGAAATGCAGGACGTGGCTGGAGAGGAAGCGCATGGGACTAGGGTAGCAGGCGAGGGATTCCGACTGGAGCCTGGACTGTCTATTGCGCGGTCGCCTGATTCTCTCTCGGGCTGCCGCCCTGGACCTGCCCCTCGGGCCCCAGAGGCTCGGGCATGCGAGTGAGGGCCAATTGGATCACTTCGTCCATGTGGCTCACCAGGTGGATGCTGAGCTGCTCGCGGACCTCGGAGGGGACGTCTTCCAGGTGCCGGGCGTTCTCGCTGGGGATGAGGACGGCCTTGCGGCCCTGGCGGTGGGCGGCCAGCAGTTTCTCCTTGAGTCCGCCGATGGGCAGCACGCGGCCACGGAGGGTCAGCTCTCCGGTCATGGCCAGGTCGGCCCTGGCGGGAATGCCCGTCAGCACTGAGATGAGGGCCGTGGCCAGGGTGATGCCGGCGCTGGGGCCGTCCTTGGGGATGGCGCCCTCGGGCACGTGGACGTGGAGGTCCACCGTGTCCAGGAAGTCCCGCTTGAGGCCCAGGCGCTCGGCCCGCGCCCGCACGTAGCTGAGGGCCAGGTTGGCGCTTTCCTGCATGACCTCGCCCAGCTTGCCCGTGAGCTTGAGGTTGCCCTTGCCGGGCAGCACCGCGGCTTCGATGGTGAGCAGGTCGCCCCCCGTGGGGGTCCAGGCCAGGCCGTTCACCAAGCCCGGGGGGGCGGTATCCTCGGCGCGGCTCTCCAGGATCTTCTCGGGGCCCAGCAGCTTCGGCACGCGCTCAGCGGTGATGAGAGGTTCGAAGGCCTCACCCTTTTCAGGCTGGAGGGTGTGGCGGGCCAGCTTCCGGAGGATGTTGGCGATCTCCCGCTCGAACTGGCGCACGCCTGCCTCGCGGGTGTAGGACTGAACGAGTTTCTCCAGCGCCGCGGGTTCGAAGGTCACACCCAGGCCCTTCATGCCGTGGCCGTCCAGGGCCCGCGGGATGAGGTGCTTCTCGGCGATGGCCAGCTTCTCCTTGGTGGTGTAGCCGCTCAGTTCAAGGATCTCCAGGCGGTCTTCCAGGGGCTCGGGAATCTGGTGCCGCACGTTGGCCGTGGCCAGGAAGAGTACCTGACTGAGGTCGAAGCCCAGGTCCAGGTAGTGGTCCTGGAAGGCGGCATTCTGCTCGGGATCCAACACCTCCAGCAGGGCGCTGCTGGGGTCCCCACGGAAGTCCGAGGCCATCTTGTCGATCTCGTCCAGGAGCATGAGCGGGTTGCGGACCTTGGCCTTCTTCATGAGCGAGATGATGCGGCCGGGCATGGAGCCGATGTAGGTGCGGCGGTGGCCTCGGATCTCAGCCTCGTCGCGCACGCCGCCCAACGAGAGGCGCACGAAGGGCCGGTTCAGGGCCCGGGCGATGCTGCGGGCCAGGGAGGTCTTGCCCACGCCGGGGGGCCCCACCAGGCAGAGGATGGGGCCACGGAGGGGAGCTGCCTCTCGCTCACCAGCGGCGGTCGGATCCTGCTTCAGCCGCGCCATGACAGCCAGATGTTCCAGGATGCGGGCCTTGATCTTGTCCAGGCCTGAGTGATCCTCGTCCAGAACCCGCTCGGCCTCGTCCAGGTCCAGCCGCTCCTCGGCCATGGCCTTCCAGGGCAGGGCCAGCAGCCAGTCCAGGTAGGTGCGACTCACGGTGGCCTCGGCGCTCTGGGCGGGCATGGCCGCCAGCCGCTCCAGCTCCTCCAGGGCCTTGGCCTTGGCCTCGGCGCTCATGCCCGCGGCCTCGATCTGGTCCTTGAGGCGGGTGGACTCGTCCTTGTCTTCCTTCTTCCCCAATTCCTGCTGGATGACCCGCATCTTCTCATTCAGCACGTACTGCTTATGGTCCGAGTCCAGGCGCTGCCGGGTCTTCTCGTCCAGGGTCCGGTCCACCTCGGAGCGGGTGGCGTCCAGCTCCAGGAGCTGGAGCAGGGCCTCCAGACGGGGCTGGATCTCGATCCACTCAAGGATGGTCTGCTTCTGACGCACCTCCGCAGGCACCAGGCCCGCCACGGTGTCGATGGCCTTGCCCAGGGGCAGCTCCCGGATCTGGTCCAGGCTCAGGAGCCGGGAAGCGTCCGAGTTGCGACCCAGAAAGCTTTCCACGGCCTGGTAGAAGGGGGCCAGGGAGACCGTGGGGACCGAGGCGGGCTCCGGCAGCAGGAAGGCCTCCGCCTGGATGACCTCGCCCGAGTCGTCGTAGTTCCGCAGGCTCACCCGGGCCACGCCCTTCACGCCCACCTTGTAGAAGTCCTTGGGCAGGGCGATGACGGATTCCACCAGGGCCAGTGTGCCCACGGGGTAGAGGTCCGCTTGCGTGGGGGACTCCACCTTGGCATCCCGCTGCGTGAGCATGAGCAGGTGGTCGCCAGCCTTGATGGCCAGTTCCAGGGTCTTCACGGAGGCCGAACGGCCCACGACAAAAGGCACTCGCGCCCCCGGAAACAGCACCATGTCCCGGATGGGAATGGCCGGCAGGGTGAGGGTCTTCTGGACGCTCAAGGGGAGCCTCGGCTAGCCCGCAGCGGAAATGGGCTGGGAGGGCAGGCCCATGACCTCTTCGACCTTCTGGCGGGTGATGCGCAGGGTCTCGCGGGTGGTCCGCTTGTCCGAGGGCAGTTCGTACATGGGCTCCAGGAGAATCTGTTCCACGAGGCTGCGGAGCCCGCGGGCACCCAGCTTGCGGGTGAGGGCCTGCTCGGCGATGGCGTCAATGGCACCGTCCTCGAAGCTGAGGTCCACATCGTCCATGTCGAAGAGCTTTGCGAACTGCTTGGTGATGGCATTCTTGGGCTGGGTGAGGATGGCCACCAAGGCCTCCCGGTCCAGGGGCGAAAGGCCTGCCACCACGGGGAGGCGGCCCACCAGCTCGGGGATGAGGCCGAACTTGATGATGTCCTCGGGCTCCACCAGGCGGAGCAGGTTCTCCTTGTCGTCCTTGGAGGAGGGCGTGGAGCCGAAGCCCACGGCCTTGGCACGGATGCGCTGCTTGATGATGTCGTCGATGCCCACGAAGGCGCCGCCGCAGATGAACAGGATGTTGCTAGTGTCCAGCTGGATGAACTCCTGGTGGGGATGCTTGCGGCCCCCCTGGGGCGGCACGTTGGCCACGGTGCCCTCGACCAGCTTCAGGAGGGCCTGCTGCACGCCCTCGCCCGAAACATCGCGGGTGATGCTGGGGTTCTCGCTCTTGCGGCCCACCTTGTCGATCTCATCGATGAAGACAATGCCCCGCTGGGCCCGCTCCACGTCATAGTTGGCGGCCTGCAGCAGCTTGGTGAGGATGTTCTCCACGTCCTCGCCCACGTAACCGGCTTCGGTCAGGGTCGTGGCGTCGGCCATGGCCAGGGGCACATCCAGGAAGCGGGCCAGGGTCTGGGCCAGCAGGGTCTTGCCGGTGCCCGTGGGGCCCAGCAGCAGAATGTTGCTCTTGGACAGCTCCACTTCCGCAGCGCCCAGGGCCTTCCGGGGCGTGAGGATGCGCTTGTAGTGGTTGTACACGGCCACGCTGAGGCGTTTCTTGGCCGCCTCTTGGCCAATGACGTAGTCGTCCAGGAAGGCCTTGATCTCTTTGGGACGGCTCAGCCGGGCCTCGTGCTTGCCCAGGGGCTTGCCCTGGCGGCTCATGCGCAGCTGAAGCTGGCCCGCCTCTAGGCACTCGTTGCAGATGAAGGCCTCGGGTCCAGCCAGCAACTGCTCCACCTCGTGGGGCTCTTTGCCGCAGAAGGAGCATTTCTGCTCACGCTTGTATTTATTCATTGCGGCTCCCGCTCCGGGGTCTGTACTTATGCTAAATCGTGAACAGTCTTTAGTTCAAGGATTTCAAAGCGGCGGATTCCGGCAGGGATCTGGACCCGGACTTCGCTGCTTTCCTCTTGGCCCACCAGCGCCATGCCAATGGGGGAACTGATACTGAGATGCTGGGGATGGCCATCCAGTTCCTCCGGAAGGACCAGGGTGTACGTGAACTGCTCTTCGGAATCCAGGTCCAGGATCGTGATTTTGGAACCATAGGCAGCCCGGGACTTGGGCAGACGGCTGATATCCAGGCTGGCCACCTCGGCGATGCGCTTCTCCAGGGTCACCATCTTATTCTGGAACATGTCGCGCTTGGCAAGGGCCTGCTCGTACTCGGCGTTCTCGGACAGGTCGCCCTGCCCCGCGGCCCGGGCGATCTCCTGGGGGATCTCCACCAGCAGGGCCTGCTTGATCTCTTTCAGATCCTTCTCGAGCTTGACGAGCACGTGCTTGGGCATGGGCGGTTCCGGGAAAGGGGGGGTCAAAAAAAGTCGGGCCGCAGGGCCCGGTCTTCACAGGGAGGATTGCATCGATTCTACCCACTCCTGGGGCGGAAGCGGAGCGGGAAGGGGGTAGCCCAGGCCAGGGCGGGTCTTGAACCGGCGGTGCATCCAGAACCACCAGCGGGGATCCTTGCGGACCTGGGCCTCGATGCGGGCGGTCATGAGCTGGGTGGCCACCCAGGTGTCCCGGGCCACGTCACCGGTGGTGGGGACTTCGAAGGGGGCCTCGAAGCGCACCGTGATGGTGCCGTCCTCGTTGGGCCAGCTGAAGACCGGGAGCACCGGCAGGCCGTAGCGCACGGCGAGGTTGCCGGCGGTGGCGAAAGTCGAGGCCCACTGGCCCAGGAACTTGACCCAGACACCCATGGTGAGGGCGTCCTGGTCCAGCAGGAACCCCACGCCCCGCCCCTCCTTGAGGGCCTTGAGGGTGCCCCGCATGGCGCCGTTCTTCAGGATGATGCGGTTGCCAAAGCGGGTCCTGAAGCCGGCGGAGATGGGCTCCAGCAAGGGGTTGTCCAGGGCGCGGCCGATGGCGTCCACGCTGCGACCGTGCAGGCTCTGGACCAGACCCGTGGCCTCCCAGTTGCCGTAGTGGCTGGTGAGTTGGATGAAGCCCTTGCCCTGAGCCTGGACCGCATCGAAGTGCTCCAGTCCCTCCACCCGGATCCAGCGGTCCAGTTCCTCAGGCGTCGCGTGGCGCAACCGGAGCAGGCTCATGAAGAGGCTCCCGAAGTGCTGGAAGCAGCCCAGGGAGAGGTCCCGGCACTGGGTTTCGGTCAGTCCCAGGTCTGCCATGCGCAGGTTCTCGCGCACCACCCGGCGATGTCGGGGGTCGATCAGGTAGAAGAGGGTTCCCGCCGCCTCGCCCAGGGCTAGCACCGTGGCCCAGGGCAGGCGCCCCAGGATGCCATCCAGCAGGTAGAAAGCCCCGTATTCCAGGCGGTGCCGGAAGCTCGGAGGCTTGGGAGGGGTCATGGCGGCCCTAAAAAAAGGGGCGCCTCGAAGGGACGAGGCGCGAAGGAAAAGCTTAACAGGAACAAGTATCCCCATTCAGGTGAATCAAAATCCGGCATGGGATTTGAAATCAATACTCTGACGACTTGCTCGGAGCCTGGCATCAATCCCGGGACAGGGGCATGGTCATGCAGCGGGGGCCGCCCCGGGCCCGACTCAGCTCCCCGGCTTGGATCTGGACAAGGTATTTTTTGCCATCCAGCAGGCTGAAGCCGGGGTCGTCCAGAACCTCCCGGGCCGTGAGCACCTGATAGCCCGCCTGGTCCAGGGCCTCCGCCGTGGCGATGTTGCGGCCATAGCTGGTGATGACCCCCGGCGCGAGGCAGAAGGCATTGGCGCCGTCGGTCCACTGCTCCCGCTGCTGCATGATGTAGTCACTGCCGCCGCAGAAGATGGGCTTCAGGTCGATGCCCACGGCCCGGAGGGCCCGCAGCAGGCTGGGGGCGGTGCTCATGCGCAGCTCCGGGTGACGCAGGTCGATGCTGGTGACGTTCAGCAGCTCCCGGCTCTGCTCCAGGAAGTAGGGCGGGAAGACCAGGCACTCATCCTCGCTCGTGCGGGTGAAGATCGTATCCAGGTGCATGGCACTGCGCTTCTTGGGCATGAGCACCATGAGCAGGTGGTCGAAGCTGCCCTCGTCCCCGGCACGGTGGGCCCGCAAGCTTTCGGCCAGCAGGTGGATGGCGTCCGCCTGGGTGCGCTCACTGCATCCCACCACCAGGACTTTGCGGCTGAGCACCAGGATGTCGCCGCCTTCCAGGCTCACCGGGGCCTTGATCTCGCCCTTGATGAGGGGTGTCACCTGGTCGAACCAGCGGTCCTGCTCTGTGTGGTGGCACAGGCGGGGGTGGTGCCGGAAGACATAGCTGAGGATGAGGGGCTCCCGCTCCCGGGCCCAGGTGGCCATGGAGTTCACGCTGTAGCCATCCCCGATCACCGAGGCAGGATCCCGCATGAAGAGCAGGTTGGGGATGGGCCGGACCCGATAGTCGAACTCCTGCTCCCAGCGGGTATGGCTGGGCATGTCGTCCCAGGGCACGCCACCGATGACGCTGCGGGCCACCCCCGCCGCCGTCATGTCCCGGAGCAGATTGCAGGAATCATCAGGCAGGCCCACCAGGCGGCGCAGATCCTCAATGAAGCCCAGCTTGACGCCCTCGTTTTTCAGGGCCTCCACGAAGAGATCCTGCACATCCAGAACTTCATCGGCCACCCGCGCCACCACCTGGCGGAAGAGGCCATGCTCCTGGCGGGCCCGGTCCCCGTGCAGGATGTCGTCAAAGAGCAGCTTCTCCATCATCGCGGGCACCATCTGGTCCACCTCTGGGCCCGGATTGTGGACCACCACCTGGCGGAGACGCGCGGTTTCAGAGAAGACGGAGAGCTGGATGGGCTGCATGGGAAGGCCTCAGGGAACCGGCGAGGTTAGCACGGGGCCTGCGGCAGGCGCGGAAGGCGCCCTGAAAATTGACACTCTGTGCCCCATCTGGACCTGGGACGGATCCGATGACTCGACCCTACCGGCGGCCTCAGTCGACCTCCAGGTTTGGTATTCTTTACCGAATTAGTCGGATATTTTTCTTGAACCCACTGGGCCCCAGGCTTAGCCTGACTGTTCCCATCGAACCCGGGGCGAGACCCCTACAGGAGGCACCATGGCCGCATTCGTCACCCAGCCCGCACCCGATTTCAAGGCCGACGCTCTGGTCAACGGCGAGTTCAAGCAGATCTCGCTTTCCGACTACAAGGGCAAGAAGGTCGTCCTCTTCTTCTACCCCCTCGACTTCACCTTTGTTTGCCCCACCGAGATCCTGGCCTTTGCCGATGCGATCAAGGAATTTGAAGCCCGCAACACCCAGGTCATTGGCGTGAGCGTGGACTCCAAGTTCAGCCACAACGCATGGGTCAACACCCCCCGCAAAGAAGGCGGCATCCAGGGCGTGACCTTCCCCCTGGTCTCCGACCTCAACAAGACCATCGCCGCGGACTACAACGTCCTGCTGCCCATCGGCATCGCCCTGCGCGGCCTGTTCATCGTGAACAAGGACGGCATCCTGAAGCACATCACCGTGAACCACAACGACCTGGGCCGCAGCGTCGAGGAAGTCCTGCGCCTCCTAGACGCCGTGGACTTCAGCGAAGAGCACGGCGAAGTCTGCCCCGCCAACTGGCACAAGGGCGAAAAAGCAATGAAGCCCACCTCAGACGGGTTGAAGGCCTACGTCGCTGCCAAGTAAGGCCGTCAGAGCACGAATGAAGCGGGCGCCGAGAGGCGCCCGCGGTGTTTTTAGGAGGCGGAATGGCCTCTGAGAAGGGCCAAGTCTCCACCCTCAGCGTCCCTTTGCTTTCTCATCAGTTCTCAATAAGTGTCGTCATGACCTTGGGGTTGTTTCATTTCTTTCGCGCCCTTTCGCGAATTTTCGCGGTTTCCACCTTGCTCCTGAGTGCGGAAGGATTCATACCTCGAAGGCCATCGACCGATCGGGCACCATAGCCTCGAGGCCACTTTGTCCCAGCTCCCAGAATCCCTGTCCCCGCCCCCGGCCTTCCGGCATTCCCGGGGCTGGCTGGTGGCTGCCTTGGGCTGGGCCTATCTGCGGCTTGGGTGCTGGAAGCTGGAAGGCACCTTCCCCCAGGTCTCCAAAGTGGTGACCATCGTGGCCCCCCATACCTCCAACTGGGACTTCCCTCTGGGCGTGGCCCTCCTGTTTGCCCTGGAGCTGCGGGCCTCCTGGCTGGGCAAGCACACCCTCTTCCAGGGCCCCTTCGGGTGGCTCTTCTATAGGCTGGGCGGCATTCCCGTGGACCGCCGCAGCAGCCACGGCGTGGTGGAGGCCTGCGTGAAGGCCTTCGACGATGCCCCAGCCCTGCTGCTGGCCCTGGCCCCCGAAGGCACCCGCAAGGGTGTCAGCCATTGGAAGTCCGGCTTCCACGCCATCGCCACCGCCGCCCACGTGCCCATCATGCCCGTGGCCTTCGACTTTCGAACCCATGTGATCCACTTCCTACCCCTCTTCCATCCCACGGGGAACCTGGAAGAGGACCTGCCCCGCCTTCAAGCCCTGTTCCGCGACATCCACGGACTGCGGGAGCGGCCCACGGAATAGTTCGTCCCAATCGGATGTCCGTCTTGGGCTCCGAAAGCTGCGCTTTCGGAGATAGAAAAAGACCGTGGGGCCAGGGGCCCAGCCTCTCCGGTGCGTTCGACTCACCAATCTATTTCATACTCCAGAAGCGCAGCTTCTGGAGCCCAGTGAACCCCTTCAACCACAAGCAGACCTTGATCATCGGCGGCGGCCTCTCGGGCCTGCTGGCGGCCTGGCACCTGCATCGGGCTGGGCGACGGGTCACTGTTTGGGAGGCCGCCGAGACCCCGGGGGGCTGGGCCCAGACCCTGGCCTGGCCCGGCCCGAATGGCGAGTCCGGTTGGCTGGAGCGGGGGCCCCAGGCCCTGCGCCTGGGGGATGACTCGGCGTTGGGGCGGATCTGCACCGCCCTGGACCTCGATCTGCGGCGCCCTGGCCCACGGGGCCCCCGCTGGCTGGGCAAGGCCGGGCACCGGCACCCCAGCCCCGCCACCTTGGACGGGCTCTTCCGGGTGCCGGGCATGCGCCTCGCGGAGAAGCTCCGTCTGCTGGTCGAACCCTTCGCGCCCGGCGCCCCCGTCGAGGAGAACCTCCGCACCTTCTTCGCCCGGCGCCTGGGCGAGGGCTTTGCCCGGGAGGCCCTGCCGGCCTTGGTGGGCGGACTGCTCGCGGCGCCGCCAGAACGCATGGATGTCGGCGCCCTGCCCCGCCTCCAGCGCCTGGAGGCCCGGGGTGGGCTGCTGTGCGGGGGCCTGCGCATGGGGCCCGAGCATACCTGCCTGCCCCGCGGCGGCACGGGCGCTCTGGCCCAGGCCCTGGCGGCCTCCCTGCCTGCCATTGAGTGTGGACGCCGCGCCCTGGCCCTGGAGGCGCTGCCAGAGGGCCGTTGGCGGGTCCACGGTGAGGACCGCAGCGCCGACTTCGACACGGTGGTGTTGGCCCTGTCCCCGGCTGCCGGGACGGGCCTGTTGGGTGAGGCCGCCCCCCAAGCCGCTCACGAGCTGGCGGCCATTCCCGGTCTGGACCTGCGGGTCTGGCACAGCCGCCACCGGATGGTGCCGGGCTGGGAGCGGGGCCTGGGCCTGCTCCTCCATCCGCCCGAAGGCCGGGGCCTCCTGGGCGCTGTGTCCCTGGCCGCCGATGATCCGCGCGGCGTACCGGGGCTGCTGCAGCTCCGCACCTACCTGGGCGGTGCTTATCCCGTGGAGGCAGAGCTGGAGACCTGGCCCGGCGTCCTTGCCGAGCTGCGCCGCTGGCTGCCGGAGCTGGGCGAAGCCCTGCAGGTGCGTGAAGAGGCCTCCCCAAGCGCCTTCCCCCTGTTAGAGCCAGGCCACCGCGCCCGCGTGGCGCACATCAATGAAGGCCTGCCCCCCGGCCTCCACTGGCTCGGCGCCGCCCGCTTTGGCCCCGGCGTCGGTGATATCGCCGAGGGCATCGAGGCGTGGGCCCGATCGCTGCAGGGTTGACTCAAGAGCTGGCGGGACTAGAAGTCTCAAGCGCTACCGTTGAACCCAGCCGCCGCAGACCGGGAAGACCTGCCCGACAAAGCAGCCTGCTGGTTCGCTGCAAAGGTAAGCTGCGAATTCCGCATCTTCCTCAGCGCCGACGAGGCGGCCCAGAGGAACCTCGCGCTTCAGGCGCTCCTGGAACTTTGGGTTGCTCTGCACGTCGGGCGGGAAGTAGGTCGGGTTATCCACGAAGTTCTGGGCGATGGCATTCACTTGCACGTTGTGAGGTGCCACCTCCACGCCCACGGCCTGCACGTAGGCAAGCTGGGCTCCGCGCACAGCGGCGTAGGTGGACGTGCGCTTGATCCCCCGCAGGGCCGCGGCGCTGCCCATGACCAGAATCTTGCCCGAGCGACGTTCAAGCATGGCCGGCAGGACGGCCCGGAACAGGCGAGGCAGGGGATGCACGAGGGCCGCAAAGGTGTCCTCCCACTCGTCCTCAGAAACCTCTGTGGCCGCGGTGGTGGGTGCTGGCATGGCCAGATTGGCCACGAGGATATCGATGTGCCCCGCTGCACCAACGATGGCGCCGGGTGCACCGGCGCTCAGGAGAGGGTCGGTGCTGGGGGTGACGGTGGCGCCGTGCCTGGCGAACACCTCACACAGGACTGGGCCCATGAAGGCATCGGCATGGGTGATGAGCACACGCTTGCCAAGGAGGATTTGATTGGCCATCAGCACTCCTTACAAAGACAAACCGAAATTGCCACGGAACATCCAACCTATTTTAGATTGAACGCCACCGCAGCTCCCTTGGCCTTGCCGGTCTGGACCTCAAAGACGCGTGCGGGATCGGCCTTGGCGGTGTTCAGCAGCCAGGCGATAACCGACTTGGTGCGGGCATCGGCCAGGGCGTCGAGGTCCGCAGGGTCCACCTTGAGGTTGCTCAGCAGGCGCTGCTCCATTTCCGCAGGCGGTGGAGGTGGTGTGGGCTTCGTCCCTTTGGGTTCAGGGACGGCGGGGAAGGTGGCCGTGAAGGCGACGCGCAGCCATCGCTCCCGCTCGGCGGAGAGCACGGGACTGAGCTCTGCCAGCTTCAGGGCCTGGGCCTGGGTCTGGGCCAGCAGGGCCTCCAGGGCGGACTTGCGCAGGGCGGCCCCATCCTGGTCCACATCCACGGCGCCCTCAGCCTCCAGGTTCAGCGCGGGCCGCTCGACCAGGGCCTTGGCCAGGGACTGCAGCTTGGCCGTGGCCGCCGGGTCGAGGCTGCTGCTGCCGGGCGCGAAGGCCACGCTGCTGAGATCCCCCGCATCACTGCCGAAGAGGTTGCCGATCAGCGCGAAGGGCGAGGTGGCGATCTTCCCCAGGAGGCCGAAGACGGCCTTCCACACCAGCTGTCCGTACTTCACATCGGGATCATCCAGGCTGCCCTGGATGGGCAGGTCGAAGGCGATGACGCCCTTGCGGTCCCGCAGGATGGCCAGGCCCAGCTTCACGGGGAGGCCCGTGGCCTCGGGGCTCTGCACCTTGTCGCCCAGGTAGAACTGGTCCAGTTGCACGGCGTTCTCGGCCTTCAACTGGCGGTGGTCGATGCGCAGACGGGCGTCCACGTTCAACTTGCCCTTCTGCACGGTGTAGCCCAGGTACTTGCCGGTGTAGGGGCTGAAGTCCGTGAGGTCGGCGCCCTGGATCTTCAGCGCCACATCCGTGTCCAGGTCATTGCGCAGGGGCATGGCATGGCCCGTGATGGTGATGGGGGCCAGGCCCCCGGCCTTGCCCTTGAAGTCCACCTTGGAGGCCACATCGGGTCGGCTGGTGATGCCCAGGTACGAACCCTCCAGATCGGCCAGCACCAGGGCGGCATTGGGTTGCAGGGAGCGGTCGATGAAGCTGAGGCGCCCACCGGAGATGGCCAGCTTCTGGATGAAGAGATCCGGCGCGGTGGCCGGCGTGGCGGGCAGGGCCGAGGCCGAGGCCGGGGCCGGGGCCGGCTTCGCGCCCTGGGTCAGGCGCAGGGCCTGGGCCACGTTGGTGCGTCCATCCACACCCACCACCAGGCGGCCTTCGGGTTGGGTCCAGTCCACGGTCTGGATGGTCACAGCCAGGGGCGCCGTGCGCAGGTCTGCACCACTGACTTTCAGCTGCTTCCAGCGGAGGAAGGGCTCGCGGGCCACAGCATCCTGCACCTCCAGCACCTGCACTGAGGCGCCGCCCTGGAAGCTGAGGCCACCGGGGCCGTAGCGCAGGCGCCCATCCAGCCCCAGCTTGCCCGTGGCCACGCGCAGGTCGAGCGCGGCATCCAGGTAGGGATCCCAGGGAGCGATCTCCAGACCCTCGGCCAGCACCTTCAGATCGAGGGTGGGCTGCAAGGGCGCAACCTCACCTTCCACTTTGAGCGAACCCGCGCCCAGGTGCAGATCGAGCGAGGCCCGGCTGGTGCCGGTGGGGTCGAGGGTGAAGCCCTGCCAACGCAGGTTCAGGTCCGTGACCTCGGTATTCAGGGGCCGGGCCGGCCCCTTATCCTCGAAGCCCACGCGGAAGCCCTGCAGGACCAAGTCGCGGATGAGCAGCTTGAAGGGCTTGTCATCGGCCTTCTTCGTTTTGGGTCGCGCTGGAGCGAAGAGCCGGGCCAGGTTGAGGCCGCCCTGCTTGTCCCGCTGCACCCGCAACGTGCCCTGGCTGGCGCGGATGGAACCCAGCTCCAGGGAGGGGGCCAGCAGATCCAACCTGCCGTCTTTGAGCTCCAGACTGGGCAGCTCCAGGGCCGCCTCGGCGGCGCCGGGTTCGGCCAGCTTCAGATCCTTCAGTGACAGGCCCAGCTGCGACAGCTCCACCACGTGGTGCCCCGGGCTCCAGGCCAGCTGAATCTGGGCGCTGAGGGAGGCCGTGCCGCTGCGGAACTCCGTGACCACCTGCTCGCGTTCGTAACTCCGGTACTTGGGCAGGGAGATGTGTTCGATCAGCAGGCTGGCCTGGACAGCCAGGGGCTGGAAGCTGCCCCCACCCTTCAGGGAGAGGTGCTCCTTGGCCTCGGTCCAGGCCTCGAACGCGAAGTCGCTGTGCTGGCCCAGACGGGTCCGCAGGTCATTCACCCGGAGGGAAATGGGCCCCAGGGTGGTGCTGAAGGGACTGCCCTGGCTCCGGTCCTCGAAGTGGAGCTGCCCCGCCACCAGATAGAAACGGTCGATGGCGAAGTCCCAGGTGCTGGGGGGCTCCTTGGGGGTGGCCTTGGGCGCCGCGGAGGGCTCATCGAGCAGATCCTGAAAGTTGGTGCGGCCTTGTTCGTCCAGGCTCACATGCACCGCCAGCCCCTGAATCTCCACAGCGGCCAGGTCCACGCTGTGGCTGAAGAGGCGGTGGAAGCGGTAGTCCAGGGCGAGGCTCTGGAGGGTGATCCAGTCGCTGCCATCTCGGTTGGCCACCCGCAGGCCTTCGGCCCGGGCCGTGAGGATGATGGGGTTGAAGCGCACCTTCTGGAGCGTCACCTGCCGGTGCAGGAGATCCTGGGCCATGCGCTCCAGGCGCCCCTGGATGACTCGGGGCACCAACAGGAAGCCCACCAGGAGCCAGAGACCATAGAGCCCACCCAGGACCCAGGCCAGACGCCGCCAGCGCCGCAATAACGTTGAAGAGGAACCAGGAATCGCCATGGGAAAAGCATAGACCCATCTAGCCTATGTGATGCTTGCCACAACCTCCTACCAGGCTGCACCGGGGCGGGGCTATGCTCCGTGTGTCGCGGACAGGCCAGGACTGCCACTCCCGAGCGTGTCGGCCTTCCGCTGGACCGAGAGGCATGGTGTCATGTCGACACGCCGCGTCATCATCCTGGGAGCCGCAGGGCGGGACTTCCACAACTTCAATACCGTGTACCGGAACGACCCGGCGCACCAGGTGGTGGCCTTCACCGCCGCCCAGATCCCGGGCATCGAGGGGCGCCGCTACCCGGCGGTGCTGGCGGGGCCCCTCTACCCCGAGGGCATCCCCATCGTCGATGAATCGGAGCTGGTGGACCTCATCCACCGGGAGCACATCGACGTGGCGGTCTTCTCCTACTCAGACGTCACCCACGCCACCGTCATGCACCTGGCCAGCCTCTGCGTCGCCAACAACTGCGACTTCGAGCTGCTGGGCGCGGCCAAGACCATGATCCAGTCCACCAAGCCCGTCATCGCCGTCACCGCCGTGCGCACGGGCGCGGGCAAGAGCCAGACCACCCGCTACATCAGCAACATCCTGAAACAGCTGGGCCAGAAGGTCGTGGCCATCCGCCATCCCATGCCCTATGGCGATCTGGCCCGCCAGGCCTGCCAGCGTTTCGCCGCCTACGGCGACCTGGACAAGCACGAGTGCACCATCGAGGAGCGGGAGGAGTACGAGCCCCACATCGACAACGGCTTCGTGGTCTACGCCGGTGTGGACTATGAGCAGATCATCCGTAGCGCCGAGCAGGAGGCGGACGTCATCCTCTGGGACGGGGGCAACAACGACCTGCCCTTCTACCGGAGCGACCTCCACATCTGCATCGCGGATCCCCTGCGCTCCGGCCACGAGCTGGCCTACCACCCGGGCGAAGCCAATTTCCGCATGGCCGGCATCATCCTCATCAACAAGTGCGACAGCGCCACCGAGGCCGATATCGCCGCCATTGAGCGCAATGCCGCCCTCGTGAACCCCAGGGCCCGGATCATCCGCGCCACCAGCCCTGTCACGTGCGACAAGCCCGAGCTGGTGAAGGGCAAGCGGGTCCTGGTCATCGAGGACGGGCCGACCCTCACCCACGGCTCCATGTCCTACGGCGCCGGCGTCGTGGCCGCCAAGGCCGCCGGGGCCCATGAGCTGGTGGACCCCTGCCCCTACGCCGTGGCCAGCCTGGCCGCCACCTACCGGAAATACCCCAATGCCAAGGGCATCCTGCCCGCCATGGGCTACGGTGACCAGCAGGTGAAAGACCTCGAAGCCACCATCGAGGCCACCCCCTGTGACAGCGTCCTCAGCGGCACCCCCATCGACCTCACCCGCATCCTCAAGGTGAGCAAGCCCATGACCCGGGCGCGCTACGACCTGGCGGAGATCCGGGAGGGCGTATTAGCGGGGGAGATTCGGAAAGTGTTGGGGGTGTAGGACTCTAAATCGCGGGGCTGCGCCCCACGATTTAGAGGTGATAAGAAATGGGATCCTCATGAACGGCCCAGTGGATGGACTGGGCCGTTCGTTGGCCGATGCCGGGAACTGCTTCCAGGTCTTTGGCAGAAGCGGCCATGATGGCTTCAAGGGTGGGGAAATTCTCCAGGAGACGCTGGGCTCGATTCAATCCAACCCTCGGGAGACTTGAAAGCACGCGGATCTGAATGGCCCGCTTCCCCCGGGGCCTCCGGCCCCACCGAAGAAGAGGCGCTGTGGACCCCTCCTGGAGTTGCCGGGCCGTGAACGCGATCAGTCTCGCCGTCTCGCCCTCACTTTGAGACCGGAGCACGGGGATTCCATACACCACAGACAGCATGAGTAGCGCCCCCTGGATGGCTTCCCGCCTGACTTGACGGCGAGTCCACTCCGAGGTGGTTCCTTCCAAGATGAGGAAGGGCCGCAGGGGCGAGCCCGCCAGTCGACTAGTGCAACATCCCTAAAATATCTTGAATAAAAAGTCCCATGGTCCAATCCTTGTGTCATGGGACGCGGACGGCCAGCACAACAGGTGAAGCTTTCGGCCTCGGATCGGAGGTCGTTGGAGGCCCT
>Ga0209697_10000375_pt1 | contig 73735 bp, 46 predicted proteins | sample AliMusrvi5mmetaG_FD_184115 | JGI IMG/M metagenome (GOLD analysis project Ga0209697, IMG submission 184115) | Freshwater lake bacterial and archeal communities from Alinen Mustajarvi, Finland, to study Microbial Dark Matter (Phase II) - Alinen... | ecosystem: Environmental > Aquatic > Freshwater...
GCGGCAATTGCCGCACTCCCCGCATGGCCCCCCGCCGCTTTTCGGTTGAAGTCCCTTGAGCGAAGTTTCCTGCCGGTCATACTTCATAATGGTTGTAAGATTATAGCTTTAAGATGGGTGTCTTCCACGGCATGCGCATACCGTCCCCGGGCCGACGGGCGTCGGTGAGAATTAGAAGGTTGCCTCGAAGATGTCGATGTCCACATACGTGAGTTCCCCGAGCTCGTCGTCCGGGGCGTGGACCCAACCGATCCCGGTAGGCGGTGCTAGTGGCGTCGAAGGATGCCACAGGCCGCAGTGGCGAAGAATCTTCTCGATCACCGCCTTGTAGACGACCTGCCCGCTCTCGGTCACCTTGATCAGCCGCGAGAGGCTGAACGGGCAGCGCGTCATGTACTGCATCAGACGCTGGATGCCCGCGAGGTCGCCCGCGGGCAAAAACACCGACTGATCCGCGCTGAAGCCACTGTGGGTCCAAGTGCGCATGTTCTCGATGACTTCCCGCTCGATCTTGTCCTCCGCCAGGTAGAGGGCGAACACGGCTTCCCGCCAAGCCGCGTGCAGGCGATCCATGTCGAGTTCGTGTACTTCCAGGAAATCGCCCTCCGGCGTAAACGCCCCGCAGGTCACCAGGGTGTGGATGTGGGGATGCCAAAATTGATAACGCTCGTCGTAAACCTGCTGGAAGGTCGGGAAATGCTGATCCATCAAACGGTTTCAAGCTCCGTCACAGGGCGGATTCGAGAGGACTACAACGGGGTGCCGATTGTGAACCTCGTTTACTCTGCGGTCTCAGGCAGCCAGAGGGCGATTTTGGAGGCGTTTCTGTAACAAGTGAAGGCGTACGCGAAGCGGCGATCCGAGGCCGCGCTCGCCACAGGAGTCATGGAGCCACTGCGCGACAAGCGGCTCCTTGCTCGCCTTTGGCCGAGCGGTTGACATTAGCCCGGATTATTCATAAGTCGGCTGTTTATCGGCCAATTTGGCAGCCTCATTTTCCTTCTTCGATGAGGTCAACCGTGCCTGCCGCTGAGGGTTTGCCGTAAAGTATTTATCTCCAATGGATTGCGCATGGACAATCCGTCCCGATCCAAGTCGTCCGCTCCGGCACACGTTTTGCAGATTAAGTTGGCGGTCGCCGATGGCTGCCAGTTCACGCAATAAGCCGGCTAGCAAGGGTTTCGGCGACGCGTTCTAACCACGACCGTGAGGTGTGGCTATGGCTAGTTTGATTCCTTGGAAGCGGCGTAGCGAAGAGCGGAGCGGCACCGCGATATCCGAGCGGCCGCACGATCTCCTCGCGCAGATGCGCCAAGAGTTGGATTCGCTTTTCGATCGGTTCTTTACCGGTTGTCCGACTTTAGCCGGCAGTTGGCCCCTCACCGACTGGGGCTTTGATGTCGAAGACGCGGAGAAGGAGATCGTGGTGCATGCGGAGGCACCGGGCTTTGAACCGGACGACTTCGACGTCGAGATTGCCGGCGACAACTTGGTCTTGAAGGCGGAACGCAAGGAGGAGGACAAGAGGGGAAATGGGTATCGCTTCCACCAGGAGCGTCTCTGCCGGACGCTCGCCTTGCCGCATGGCGTGGAGGCCGACAAGATCGACGCACGCTATCACAACGGCGTACTGGAAATCCGCGTTCCCAAGAGCGAAGAGGTCAAGGGAAAGCGAATCGCGGTGAAATCAACATAGGCTTGCATGTTTGACGTGCCTGATCCCAGATCGGTAGGAGGGGAGTTGTAGTGCCGTGGATGCGGGAGCACGCTTCGGCCGATCTGCCGTGGTGGTGTTTCGCCATTCGTGGGCGACCCGAATGTATCATCATACGGCGCAGCTTGGACGAATAACCTGCTCGACATTGAGTACCACATCATTATAATTATGGGTATCGTTGGCCCTGGCGTCGCTTCCGACTCTCCGGAAGGGAGGACGACGAGCGCATCTGCCGAGATACATGACTGTCCTTTCACCTCTGAAGACGTGTTAGGCAAGGCGAGGGAATGCCTGAAAATGGCTCCTTATCCGCGAGTCAGGAACGTGTCCTGCGAGTACCGCGACGGCGCGCTTGTTTTGCGTGGGCAGCTCCCCACTTTCTTTCAAAAACAGCTTGCCCAGGAAGCCGTTTCCAGGCTCGACGGAGTGACGCAAGTTGTGAATCAGATCGAAGTCGTTAGAAATTGATAAGGACTAAAGATGATTCTCAAAGAAATGGAATGCCAGAACACCTTGCTTAGGAAGGCTGCGGTCGTGGGCAACGTCGCCGCCAAGTATCGCTATGCTGTTCAATGCAGCGATCTCGAAGAACGAAGACAATGCCTGAAAGAAGCCGCCGAAGCAGGCTACGTCCTTGCGATGTGTGACTACGGGCTTGAGTGTGAAGACGACCATGAAAGACGGTATTGGCTGCGCGAAGCCGCCTATGAAGGTCATGTTCCCGCGATCTTCCGCTACGCCCTTGAATGTAATTCCCCCGATGAGCGAAAACACTGGCTGCGGCAAGCCGCCGAGACGGGGAATACCGAAGCCATGTATATTTACAGCCAGGAATGTGAAGACTCATCGGAAGCCGAATACTGGTTGAGAAAGACCGCCTGCGAAGGCTATGCCCAGGCAATGTACGACTACGCCATGCAGTGCAACGATCTCAAAGAACAGAGGCGGTGGTTAAAACGAGCGGCAAACCAGGGGTGGGAAGCCGCCATTGAGGCCCTGGACTCGCTGGCATGAGGAAAAGACCGTAGTAGCAGGATTATCTCTTGAAACGGTATCCGGAAACCGAAATTCAGATCTCCTCTCCCAAAGGGAGAAGGAGTTTTTTGGGAAGCTCGTAAGATCGTTGCGGTTATGGAAACGATTCATTTAGACCAATGTACTGGGCCACTCGCCTCGTGAGGCAGCGGAATGCCGCTGTGGCGAGCGGGCTCCAGCCGTGTGCGTAGTTCCAGTTCCCTTTTTTACAAATGTCATAAGGAGTCGTGCAATGAGAACGAAATGGGGTAGTGCGAATCGATTTATTTGTTTCGGGCTCGCGGGTCTGGTTGTCCTGTCCTGCGCGGCGGCGATTGGCTGGAATGCCTTGTCGGTCTATGCGAAAAATACACAGCCAGGGTCGTCATCAGCCTGGTATTCGATGTCGCCGCCGGCGAACAGCGATGTCAGCGGTCGCACGGCGGTCAATAAAGCGGAGTTGGACAACGCTCGGCAGTATGCCAAGTCGATGTCCAAGGCATTTCACGCGGCGGCCGAGCAGGTATTGCCGGCGGTGGTAACGATCACCACCAAGCCAACTGTCGCGAAAGTGTCGAGAGGGCTGAACTCGCCCCCCGAGGACGGCGACGACAATGTGGAGGGGATTCCCTTCGGCTTTGACGGCTCGCCGTTTGGCGATATGCTCAAAGATCCGCAGATGCGGAAGTTCTTCAAAGGCTTTCACGGGATGCCAAACATCCCGCACGGTGTTTCCGGCAGCGGCTCGGGCGTGATTGTCGATTCGTCCGGCATTGTTCTTACCAACAATCACGTTGTCGCCGGCGGTGGCGATGTCACAGTCCGGCTGAGCGACGGGCGAGAATTCAAGGCCACGGAAATCAAAACCGATCCCAAAACCGACATAGCCATCGTCCGCGTCGGCGTCCCCCGCGGCTCGCTCCCCGCGGCTCGACTCGGGCGCAGCAGTGAAGTGGAGGTCGGCGATTGGGTCATGGCCCTCGGGCAGCCCTTCGGATTGGAAGGCACCGTGACCGCGGGCATTGTCAGTGCCAAAGGCCGCGGACTGGGCATTACCGACCGGGAGGACTTCATCCAGACCGACGCGGCCATCAATCCCGGCAACAGCGGCGGGCCGTTGGTCAACCTCGATGGGGAAGTGATCGGCATCAACACGGCCATTTCGACCAACTCGGGTGGGTATCAGGGTGTTGGCTTTGCGGTGCCGATTGATCTGGCCAAGTGGATCGGTGGGCAGTTGGAGCAAAGCGGTGCCGTTCGCCGGGCCTACCTGGGCGTGTTGATCAAGCCCGTCACGCAAGAGGACGCCGAGTTGCTCAAGGTCAAACCCCACAACGGCGTGATGGTTCAAGAGGTTCGGAACAACACGCCTGCCGCAAAGGCCGGCGTGCAGCCGAACGATGTGATCTTGCAGTTCGCGGGTCAGCCGGTCAACAACCCTCGGGAATTGCAAAATATCGTCGAGCGCTCGCCGATCGGCAGTTCTCAGCCCATGCTCTTGCTTCGCGACGGCAAGCAGATAACCATCAACGTGACCTGCAACGAGCTACCCGCCGACGACACGGCCGCGGTAAAGCCGCTGAGCCACGGCAAGGGGAGCGGTTCGAGCTTCGATCAACTGGGCATCCAGACCGAAACGCTAACCAGTGCGCTGGCCGAGGAGTTGGACGCAAAGGCCGACGCGGGCGTAGTGATCACCGAGGTCCGGCCGGGAAGCCCTGCAGCCATGGTCGGCTTGGCCAAGGGGATGGTGATCACGCATGCCAACGGCAAGCCAATGAAATCGCCGGCCGATTTGCAAAAGGCCCTTGATGCCAAACCACTGAGCAAAGGTCTTCTGTTGATAGTTCGTACCGAGGAAGGCAACCGCAGGGTGCTGCTTCGCGCAGGCGAGTAACCGCCACACTAGGGCAAAAAGGCATGTGGTATCTTCCGAGGTTGATTCGACTATTATGTATCCCCATGGGAGAGTCGTGGAGTACTAAATTTACGGGAAAGGCCGGCCATGAAAGACCATGACAAGCCAAGGAACAACTGATCTCCGAACTGGAGGATTTACGGCGGCAGGTTGTCGAGGCGGGCGGCCCGTACGACTTCATGGGCGTCAGCAATGAGTTGTGTGGGAATCGCAGTTGAGATAACTCCGCACGGGGTTGCCGCAGTGGCGAAGAATCTTCTCGATCACCGCACCTTGCGGCGGTTCAATGAAGGCAACGACCTTCATCTGGCCTCCGCTCCCGGCGATTCTGTCGCGCGGGGGCGGGGGGCTTTTCGGATAACCTCTCACCGCGGCATCGCCATGCGATCGCCCGGTTCAAGGATCTCGATTGTCAGGTCGTCGAGGCAGACCTCGCCCAGGCCAGTGAAAGCCAAGGTCAGCGTAAGGGGGCCTGATTGCGGCACGATTCGCAGCATGGTGAACTCCCGCCAACCCTTGGTCTTATCCAGCCGCAAAGCCATTTCCTCGCCGGTGAGCGATTCGACCACCAGCAGCCCATCGACGGAGCCGGTGATGGCCGTGGGCACCTTGACCCAGCCATGAATTCGCACGATCTGTCCTGCCTCGACCGGCACGGCGGGACTGGTGACCCATAAGGGCGGCATCTCGATCATTGCCGGAGGGTTTTCCGGATTGTCGGCCCGGGCCGTGAGGCGCAGCCCCATGCGGCCGGAATGCGCGGCATCGGAGACGAGGTCGGCGGCGGTCTGGATGCCCGGCGTGGCATGTTGGAAGTGCCGCCAACCGTGGCTGACCATCATCGAGATGTTTTCAAAGTCGCCGCCCGGCAGACGATTCGCGCCAGCGCGCATGGCCGCGGTCCGGTCGACCAGTGTCCAGTACCAAGGCAAGGCATGGAAGGATGACGTGCCGGGGATGGCCACCGGTGAATCGCGGCCGCTCATGGCCGTTTCCCAGGCCGCCCGTTCCAACCGCCGCAGCGGCATCATCGCCCGCCGTGAGTAGGCCGAGGCCATGGCATAGTCGCCCGAGGCCAGCCGGGCATCGCATAATTTCAAATTCTGGCGGGCGATGTCGAGGTCCATCGCCGGATTGATCTGCGGGGGCAGATGTCCGCCAATCTGCCCGAGAACGCGGATCGCCGTATCGAGCTTTTGCGAGGCCAGGTAGCGTTCCAATTCGGCGGTCTGCTTTCCGCTGGCTGCCGCCCGCCGGGTGACGGCTTCAATGATCGTCGGATCCTGGGCGAGAAATAACAAGGAGGAAAGGCCGAACTCATCGAGCGTGACGCGGGTACCGCCCGCCTCGCGGCGATGGCGCAGTGGTTGCAGGCGTCCGGCAGTCAGTTCAAAGATATTACTCGATTCGGGAATGCCGGGGAGGGTGAGGGTCAGCGGATTGGCCGCGGCTAGCGGTGCCACGCATTGCGAGCCGGGGGCCAACCACATGGGCATGACGATCCTTGCCCGATCGTCGCGCAAGATCGCGCCGGTCACCAGTCGCTGGCTACATTCAGCGGTGGCGACCATGTTGCCGCCGGCTGCCCAGGGTTCGATGACTTCGAGTTCCAGGTTCAACAATTGCAGCATCATCACCCGCTGCCGCGTTTCGCCATCCTGGGCTTCCAGCGAGGAATCGGAGAGGAACAACAGGCCGCGACTGCCGGAGGAGATGGCCGTGTAGACCAGTAGCCGGATCTGCTCGGGGCCAACGACCGTGGGCGGCGACGGGCCTGGGTTGAGCGTGGCGAACTGCCGCCGCAGTCCTTCGCCCGCCTGGGATTGCACCGTGGTCCAGACCGGAGTGCCCGGCAGGGCCAACAGCGGTTGCCGGCGAACCCAGGTGCCATAGTCGGGCATTTCCAGGCTCGTACCGAGTGGCCGGCGATCGATCAGCAGCAGGTTAATGTGACGGCTGTAGCTTCGCAGGTTATTGATTGGCGCGCAGATCAGCGGCCGCGATCGGGAATCGGCCAGGCGCACCCGCTCGGCCCGCTGCTGATTGGCATCCAGCGACTCGCCGGTCAGTCCGTGCCCCAAATCCCACACGAGCACAGGCTCGAACTCCGGCCCGATCGTGGCCTGTGGGTTGTCCAGCGGTAGTTCCGGCGGCGGGCAAACCAACCACAGGCCAAGCTGCCGGGCCTCGGAGAGTAAGACTGGCGAGGGCGCCTGTCGCAGCCAGACGGCGTTGAAGCCCAACTGCTTAAGGAAAGCCAACTGCTCGCCGCGATATTCGACACAGCGGGGGAAGATCGGGTACTCATTGATCTTCAAGACCGAGCCAGCCAATTTGACTTCGCGTGGCGGAGGGGGGGCATAGGCATCTTGCCTGTGTTGTTCGAGAATACTGCTGGCGACTGCGGTTCCGGGAGCGGAGTCGCTTCTCGATAATGCAGCGGGTGAAACCGCAAGCGAGAAGCCAGGCTGGGCGCCAGGGGCGGCGGTGTTCCTTATGGACGGCACGTGACCGAAGACTTCGAGATCGTCGGTCCAGACGTTCGTGACCCCCGGACCGCCGTAGATGTTCAGCAACACGCGGCTGACAAAGGCTTCGCGGCCATCAACATTCATCATGGCCAACTGGCTTCGCAAGATGCGGACCTGACGTGCCACCATCCGCGGGAAATCGGCAATCTCGAGCTGCTGCCAACGGCCGGCCGTGGTGTACGCCGCGGCGAAGATCTGGGTGGTTAGCGGCTTTCCACTGCGCGGGTCGAGCGTTCGCGGCAGCGTGACCTCGGCAAAAAACTGGATGCCTGGCCGATCGGCGCAGATCCAAATCGAAGGCCGTAACTCGTCGATGACCCACGGCCGCCCGATGTCATGGGCAACCAGCACCGTGCCGCCGCCTTGGCCGACCACCTGCATCCATTCACTTCCTTGTCCGCCATGTGCCCCGCCGCGAACTCGCTGGTGGGCGACAAACGAGTACTGGGCGTCGCCACCAGATTCGATCCAGGATGTCGCTGGCCCTTCAAAGTCTTGTCGCCATGAGGGCTGCCCTGCCGCAACGGATCCACGGCCTGCGGCCGGTGGTACGGCTGGCGATGCGGCAAGTCCCGGCGTAGACAATCCCTGCGCAGCCGAATAGCTCGGCAGCATGACCAAGATCAACAGCGATATTAGCACCGCTTGAAAACGAGACACGACACACGGGGTTAAGGATTTAGGTAATTGGATGTGGCGAAAAACACTCCCTGCATGGAAGCGGCCACATTGCTGTAAAGTGTGCTTCTATCAGGATTTGCGAAAAATATCCAGAGCAAATGTTGCGTTTTTTCCACGTCCCCGTTCCGTCACTGCCACCAGTAGCATTTTCCAAGTCTTGAAATTACAATGAGTTACAGCGTTTTTACTGAAAACGACAATTTTCTGGCACGGGGCGTGCTTTTGAAGAACCACATCCAACCCCCACCCCGAGAAACAACCATGAACGACTCAGCACACATCCTCAAGCCGACCATCGACGAAGCTCCTCGCGAACTCCTCGACCTTGCCGATGCCATCGCACAGATCCCGACTGAATATCGCCTCAATGTCGAAATGTTGGCGAATCGGGTGCTGGAAAACGCCAAGCGTCGCCGTCGTATTCTGTCGTTGGTTCAGGACGCCTTGGGCCAACTCCGGCTGGACATGAAATACTTGACCTTCGACCTGGAAGCAACTCGCCGCGAGCGAGACGAATATCGCCAGAAGTTGGAAGGTTCCACTTGATCGGCAACTTAACTGCAACGAAGGCCTGGATGCGGCATGGGTCACCCAAACGCTGAACAACTTTTGCAACGGGCACTCGACCTGGAATTGCTGACCGAACGGCAGTTTCAGGAGGTCTGGGCGTTCGTGGGTACCCGTCTAGCGCCCGTGGAGGATGTGAAGAAGCAACTCCTCCGCGGCGAATACCTGACGAACTACCAGCTCGAACGCCTCGCCAAAGGTGAGCGGTCAGGCTTTTTCTACGGCCCCTACAAAGTGCTCTACGCCGTGGGGGCCGGCACCTTCGCTCGGGTGTTCCGCGCCGTGCATCGCCAGACGGGCGAGATCGTCGCCCTCAAAGTCTTGCGAAAGCGCTATAGCGATAAGCCGGAGCAGGCCACGCTGTTTCTGCGCGAAGGCAAGTTGGGCCTCACGCTGCGGCATCCCAACATCGTGCCCATCTACGATGTCGCCTCCGACGGCAAGTCGCACTACTTGGTCATGGAGTTCGTCGAAGGCTGGAATCTTCGCGATCTCGTCAAGATTCGCACCAAAATCGAGCCTCTTCAGGCCACGCAACTGACGATGGGCATGGTCGAAGGCCTACGCTATGCCTTTGAACACCGACTGACGCATCGCGACCTGAAACTCAATAACGCCCTGGTCACGTCCTCCTGGCAGGCCAAACTCGTCGACTTCGGGCTGGCGGCCTTGGATGAAAATTATGGCGAGGACATGGACGACGACATGCCCAACACCCGCACGATCGACTATGCAGCCCTGGAGCGGGCCACGGGCGTGCGCAAGGATGATACCCGCAGCGATATCTATTTCATGGGCTGCATTTTCTATCACATGCTCACCGGCCAACCGCCGTTGATGGAGACCAAGGATCGGCTGCAACGCTTGAACAAGCAGCGGTTCCTGGATGTGATTCCCATTCAGCAATGCGATCCGATGCTGCCGCACTGGGTTTGCACGGTAGTCAGTAAAGCAATGATGTTGGACGTGGCGCGTCGCTATCAGTCGCCGGCGGCGATGTTGGCCGACTTGGCCATCGCCGAGCGTCAACTGATCGAAGGCGGCGACACGCTCTCCGCGGAAGCCGCCGCGGCGGCCATGGGCAACTATGTCGAAGCCAAGCAACACACAGTGCTGGTCGTCGAATCGAACCCAAAATGGCAGGACATCTTCCGCGAAGGATTCAAGCGGGTCGACTACCGCGTGCTGGTAATTGCCGATCCTGAGCGGGCCGTTGCCCGACTGCGGCAGGACAATAAGGCAGCGCAGTGCATTGTTTTCTGCGCCCAAGGTCTGGGCGAAGCGGCGCTGAACGGATTCAATTTGCTCTCCGGGGACGACCGGACCGTTTCCGTTCCGGCGGTGCTCTTGTTGGACGAGCCGCAGAAGGGTTGGAAGGAACATGCCTCCGTGGCCGCACATCGTGTCGTTCTGACGATGCCCATCACGATGAAGGATTTGCGGAGCAAGCTGGCCTCGCTGATGGATCGATAAGCAGAAATGTTTATCTCACACGGCGGCTTGGCAATGCTATAATAACCGCGATCCGGCCGATACCGTCGGCCGTAAACACCATTTACCAGGAGCCTGCCATGCTGATCCACCCTACCCTCTCCGTTGTTGCCCTGTTCTTCGCTTGCCCATTCCACAGCATGGGACGATGCTCATCAAGGTAGGGGTGCCAGTCAAACCTTAGCCCCCATTGATTTTGCGACGAACTCAAGTATGATCGATGTTGTAACATGACCCGTGGGGAAAATGACATGCCTGAAAAAGTGGTGCTTTGTTTTGGTGACCAGCAGTTTGAACTTCCCGTCCTTGTGGGGGCAGAGGGGGAGAAATCCGTGGACATTTCACGGCTTCGCGATGCCACCGGATTAACCACGTACGACCCATCATTGTCGAATACGGCCGTCTGCAAAAGTGCGGTCACCTTCATCGATGGAGATCGGGGAATCCTCCGCTATCGCGGCATTCCCATCGAGCAGTTCACCGACCATCCCAATTTTATCGAGGCTGCCTGGCTGCTGATTTTCGGCCGGCTACCCAAAAAGGACGAATTGGATCGGTTCAGCCAGCGTCTCACGCTTAACGAGTTGCTGCATGAGGGCATGAAGCACCAGTTCCAGCACATTCCGGCAGACGCCCCGCCGATGGCCTTGCTATCCGCGACGCTGAGCAATCTGGCGTGCTATCACCCGCAGTTCCTCGCCCTCGGTGACGACGAGTCCTTCGAGGAAATGGCGGCTCGATTAATCAGCAAAGTACGAACGATTGCCGCCTTCTCGTATCGGCGGTCGCTGGGATTGCCTTTTAACTATCCAGATCCCAGCCTCCGCTACTGTGCAAACTTCCTGCACATGATGTTCTCGATTCCTTACCAGCAGTACAATGTCACGCACGAAATCGAGGACGCCCTCAACCTGATCTTCATCCTCCATGCCGACCACGAGCAGAATTGTAGCACATCGACGGCTCGGGTTGTCGGCTCGTCGCGGGCGAACCTCTTCGCTTCGTGCGCGGCGGCAGTATGCGCCTTGTGGGGTCCGCTGCACGGCGGGGCCAACGTGGAAGTGGTGGAAATGCTCGATCGCATCCACCATGGTGGCATGTCGCCCGAGGACTGCATTAAGGCGGCCAAAGATAAGGCCAACCCCTTCAAGCTCTTCGGCTTCGGTCACCGGATCTACAAAAACTACGACCCCAGAGCCAAGATATTGAAGGCTGCCTGCGACAAGGTTCTGAGCCAGATGAAGGTCAAGGATCCATTGCTGGACATCGCGAGAAAGCTGGAAGAGTTGGCCCTCTCGGATCCCTATTTCGTCGAGCGCAAGCTCTATCCGAACGTCGATTTCTACAGCGGTATCATTCTCCGTTCGTTGGGAATTCCCACGAATATGTTCACCGTCTGCTTTGCCATCGGCCGCTTGCCCGGTTGGATCGCCCAATGGAAAGAGCAGCACGATGATCCGACGAGCAAGATCCTTCGTCCGCGCCAGGTCTATATCGGCAATACGATCCAGGATTACGTGCCAATCGAGAAGCGGTAGGTTGGTATGCAACTTGCTTTCAGCTCCAACGCCTACCTGAACTACACGCTCGAAGAGACGGTTGCCCGCGTTGCGGCGCTGGGTTATCGCGGCATGGAGCTGCTGGCCGACGTGCCCCATGCTTGGCCTGCCGGGCTACTCTCCAAGCAACGCCGCGAGATCCGCGAGTGTCTTGACAGGCATGGCATGGCGATTTCAAACATCAACGGCTTCATGATGAATGCCGTGGCTGATCCTAGGCAGCCCTATTGGCATCCTTCGTGGATCGAGCCGGACCTGCATTATCGGGCCATCCGCCGCGAGCATACCAAACGGGTACTTCAGTTGGCCAAGGATCTCGGCGCGCCATCGATCCAGACCGAGCCAGGCGGGCCGCTGGAAGAGGGGCAGTCGTGGCTGGCCGCAGCACGGATTTTCTATGACGAAATCATGCCTTGCGTCGAATTGGCCGAAAAGCTGGAGGTTTTTCTGCTCATCGAACCTGAGCCGGGACTACTGATCGAGCGGTTTGAGCAATACCTGGAGTTCGCCGGCCGCATCAATTCGCCCTGGATCGGACTGAATTTTGATATCGGCCACGCCTACTGCATGGGCGAGGATCCGCAGGACTGGATCGCACGGATGGCCCCCCACACCAAGCATTACCACCTGGAGGACATTCCCCCATCGCGCGAGCATCGCCACATGATCCCCGGTCGGGGGGCGATTGACTTTCAGGCCGTTTTGCGGGAAATCGCCAAAAGTGGCTACGCGGGCTGGGTTACCGTGGAACTCTATCCGTATATCGACGATCCCGATCGGGCCGGCCGCGAGGCAAAGCAGTTTATCGAGCAAACGCAGGCAGCGAGTGTATAAGAAAAGAGGCAATTGAATAGTGCGTAACGATTTAGGAGACGAATCCGAAACCACTTCCCCGCTACAGAGCTACCTGGAACTACTGCGGCTGCCCAATGTCTTCACTGCCGTTGCCGATGTGGCGATGGGCTTCTTCTTCATTCAGGCCGCCTGGGCCTTCAGTAGCGACGGACAGCAGCAATCGCTCCTACCGGTCGGCTTATGGACGATCGGCCTGCTCGCCGCGGCATCTGCCTTGCTCTACTTGGCCGGCATGGCGCTTAACGACGTCTTCGACATCGAACTCGATCGCGAAGAGCAGCCCGATCGGCCGCTGCCTTCAGGCCGCATCCCGCTAAGCTCAGCCCGCTGGCTCGGCTGGCAACTCCTGACCCTTGGAATCATGTTGGCCAGCGGTACGGCCGTGATGTTGGGTAAGTTCCAGCCCGCACACACGGACAACTTCGTCATCGCCTGGCTACCGGCGATCATCGCTGTGGCACTGGCCGTGCTCATCGTGTCCTATAACGCCTGGCTAAAGCGAACGCCATTAGGCCCCGTGATTATGGGCGGTTGCCGCATGTTCAACGTATTGTTGGGCATGAGCGTGCTGCGCGAGCCATGGCGAATCGAGCATTGGGCGGTCGCCGCGGGTATTGGCGTCTATATCGCCGGCGTGACTTGGTTGGCCCGCAACGATGCCCGTCGCAGCGACCGCTGGCAGCTCATCGCCGCCACGCTGGTCATGTTGGCTGGCGTGGGGCTGGTCGGCGCGCTGCCGTGGCTGACCGACAAACTATGGATGCTTCATCAGCCGCAACCTGAGCTGTGGCGTTGGCATACAATCATTGCCCTGCTGGCCGGATTCGTCTTAGTGCGTTGCGGTTCGGCGATTGCCCAACCATCACCTGGACCGGTGCGTGCCGCGGTCCGCCGATCGATCACGGCCCTGATTTTCCTCGACGCCGCCGCCTGCTACGCCGGAGCCGGCCCCTCCTACGCGATCCTCGTCGCAGTACTCGTGATACCCACGACGATTGTCGGGCGATGGGTGGATAGAGGATGACGAATGACGAATGATGAATCCTTCCCATTCTCCATCAGTGATTACTGATCCTGGCTGTCCCAATCCCCAGTCCCTCCCCCCGCTCCCCCCAATGCTTCTCGGCTATAACACCAACGGCTTGGCACACCACGACTTGTTCGATGCGGTCGAATTGCTGGCCGACATCGGCTATGCGAGCATCGCCATCACCATCGATCACACGGCCCTGTCGCCGCACGCCCGGTATAGCCGTCAGCGGACGCAACGGTTGCGACGGGTGCTCCAGCAGCGAAATTTGCGGACCGTGATCGAGACCGGAGCACGGTTCCTTCTGAATTCCCGTGAAAAGCACGAGCCGACGCTCATTAGCCGCGACCCTTCTGGAAGACAGCGAAGGATCGACTTCTATAAGTACGCTGTCGATTCCGCTGCCGAGTTGGGCAGCGACTGCGTCTCGCTCTGGTCGGGACGGCTCCCTTTGGGCGTCGAGCGATCAGAGGCAATCGCGTGGTTCGTCGACGGACTACAGCAAGTCAGCGAATATGCCACACGGCAGCAGGTCTCCATCGCTTTCGAGCCTGAGCCGGGGATGCTCATCGATACGATGGCCGCTTGGGAAGAACTGCTGGCCCAAGCGGGAATGGACGACCTTTGTCTGACCCTGGACATCGGTCATCTGCATTGCCAGGGCGAGGGTCCGATCGACGAAGTGATCTGCCGTTGGGCCTCGCGACTGGTCAACGTGCATATTGAAGACATGCGGGCCGGCGTCCACGAGCACCTGATGTTCGGTGAAGGCCAGATCGATTTCTCGACGGTCTTCCGTGGCCTCTCGCAGATTGGTTTTGCCGGCGGCGTACACGTGGAACTCAGCCGTCACAGCCATGAGGCCCCCACCGCTGCACAAAAAGCCTACAAATTCCTGCAAACCGTACTCAAAGGGTTATGATGTCCGCACTCGACACTCTCTTCCGCGATCTTCGCCTTGCCAATCGCAAGGCCCTGATGCCGTTCGTCACGGCCGGCGATCCCAACCTGCAATTCACCGCTGACTTGCTCCGCTGTCTGATCGCACGCGGCAGCAGCCTCTGTGAGTTGGGTATTCCGTACAGCGATCCGATTGCCGACGGACCGGTGATTCAAAATTCCTACACACGGGCGTTACAGCACAAGATCAAGCTTGCCGAGATTTTCGACATGCTTGGCCGCGTCACGCCCGAGTTGAAGGCCCCAGTGGTCTCGATGGTCAGCTACTCGATCATTTACCGCCAGGGCTTGGATGCCTACGTGACAGCCGCGCGCAAAGCAGGGGTGGCCGGGGCAATCGTGCCCGACTTGCCTGCCGAAGAATCGTCCGCGCTGGCCGAGGTTTGCCGCCGTCAGGACTTTTCACTCATCCAGTTGATCGCGCCGACAACCCCGCGCGAGAGGGCATTGCGGATTGCCGAACGCACCAGCGGCTTCATTTATTATGTCTCGGTAACCGGCATCACGGGCGAGCGGACTGAATTACCGCCGGAGATCCTGGACAACGTAGCCTGGCTCCGTGGTCAGACGCCGCTGCCGATCTGCATCGGTTTTGGCATCAGCCGGCCCGAGCATGTGCGGATGCTCGCACCCGTGGCCGATGGACTGATCGTTGGTTCGGCGATCGTGCGTCGCGTGGCCGAGGCATCAACCCGACCGCCGGAGGTCGTGCTTCAAGAGATCGGTGACTACATCGCCGAGTTGCTCGCCGCGCTCCAGTAGCTCCCCCTCTTATAGTACATCGACCGAATCCCCGCCAGCCCGAGTAGAGAGGGCCTGAAAAACTTTGTAATCAATGTCGTAGGTCAAGGGCCTCCCGGATCCGTCTGCCCATATAAATTGCGACATATTCGGATGGTAGCTCCAGAAGTGGTAGTCGTGGGTTCCGTCGGCTGAACCGGAAGACAGGCCCAAATGCGTGGACATGAGGTTGTCGCCGTTGCCGGAGTTAAGCTCATCGCCGGCGCCGCAGTAAGGCCAGCCGTACAACTCATTGCTAATGCCGCGTTCACCCATGATGATCGTGTGCGAGGCCCCGTCCGTGACCTTCGTCAGGCTGATGGCGCTGTTGTAGCCGCCGTGAAGGAGGATGCCGTCGTTGGCGGTTGCTGATGTTCCCATCACGCCGAGATAATTCGTGCAACCATATTTACCAGACCTACCAGCGTCGTAAACGGAGTCCTTCTTCGGGTCATCGGGGCATTTGCTGATACTGGGGATCATCACGGCGGGGTTCATTCCTCGAGGTTGAATTGCAATCCAATCAAAGCAGGTGCCTTGATAGCGGAAATTGCATAGCACGTAAATATTTTTGGCCTCCAAGTAAGGGAGAAGCCTAGCCTGGAAGCCCCACCATCCGCCTGCATAGCTGTAGGGCAGGTTGGGGGCGAAGTTTCCGACCGGAAAGGTTCCGTAGTCGTTATGGTACGCCTGTAGTGCCAACCCATATTGTTTGAGGTTGTTTTGGCACTGCACCCGCCGGCCAGCTTCGCGGACAGAACTCACTGCGGGCAGCAGCAAACCCATGAGCGTGCCGATGATGGCAATGACGACCAAAAGCTCGACGAGGGTGAAGCCCGGTTTGTGGAGGAGTCGTCGGAACATGGGTGGACGGCACTCGGACTGGGAGATGATACTTTAGTTCTCTAAGGAGAAATCGTGCAAATACTGATCGTTATCCAACACATCGGCGGAGCAGGTCCATTCGGTTTTCGTTTGCGGGATAACCTTCTTGTCGGCAATCGCCTGGAGTGCGTCCGCCCTGGAGACAAACCGCTTTATCATCGCGGTTTGGGGACCCGCCGTAGGGCCGTTGCTGCGATCAAACTTGTAGCTGCCTTCCGCTAGCTTCGTCGTGGCGGCGGGACCGGCCCGGCCTTTCGCCGGCAAGAATGTGATCGAGCCGCTGGGCTTCTCGCCGTTAACAAGCGTCACCGTGCCGTATACGGGAAGTCGTTTGCCCCTGTCGCAACCGACAAGCAGCGTGGCAAGCCCGAGGAGAATCAATACAACGGTGGTTCGGTGGCTGTTCACAACGAATGTCGATTGGAATAGGTAGTTGTTGCGCGATTCCGTTCACCCTATTATACACCGATGGACAATACGAACAGTTTACCACATCTCCCTCCAATGGCTAGCATCTTGCAGGGTTTTTGACTCACTCGTTCAAAATCCGGTTGGGAAAGAGGCGGATTTATGGTTTCGGACGGCGTATCTGACAGGCTTGATCGTAATTGCTAGCTGCACCCACTCTCGCCCCTCCCCCCCAACTCGCTACAATTTCAAGGCATGAACCTCCTCCCTGAAGAACTCGTCCGACAAATTCACGATGCCCTAGGACAAGTCGTGCTCGTACTCAATGGCGGGAGCCGGTCCGTAGCGGAACTGCTAGAAATACCAGGCGGATCCAAAAATCTGCTGGAAGCCACCGTGCCCTACTCCGAAGGTGCTCTGACGGCATGGCTCGGAAGTCGTCCGGAACAATTCTGCTCATCCCGTACCGCGCGGGCCATGGCGGTCGTCGCCTTTGGCCGCGCGATTCGTTATGGGGCGTCGGAACAACAGGCTGCCGGTGTCTCCTGCACCGCCGGATTGGCGACCGACCGGCCGAAACGAGGTCCCCATCGCGTTCATGTCGCCGTGCAGACCGCTAACCAGACGCGGCGCTGGTCTTTGGAGTTGGAAAAAGACGCCCGTAGTCGCCAGAAAGAGGAACAAATCGTCAGCCGCATGGTGCTTAACGCCGTGGCCGAGGCATGTGGTGTTGCTCCACGTCTGGAGTTGCCGCTCCTGGAGCATGAACAGGTCGAGATCCAGCAGGTTACCGCGCCGCTGGCATGGCAGGATCTTTTCCTCGGTCGCGTCGATGCCATAAAACCCTCACCCCTTGCCCCTCTCCCAAAGGGCGAGGGGAGCAATTCGCCCTCACCCCCGGTTCCTCTTACGGTGGGCGAGTGGAGGAAGTTGCCTTCACCGCGAGTAATTCTCTCCGGGGCCTTCCATCCGCTGCACTTTGGGCATCGTCGCATGGCGGAAATTGCGCAGGAACTGTCCGGCCAGCCGACGGCCATGGAGATTTCGATTCTCAATGTTGACAAGCCGGCCTTGGACTACCTGGAGATCGATCGCCGCCTGGGGCAGTTCCCGCAGGAACAGGTAGTCTGGCTGACCCGTGCGGCGACATTCGACGACAAGTCGCGGTTGTTTCCCGGGGCAACATTCGTCGTGGGCGTCGATACCTTGCGGCGCATTGCCGATCTGCGCTACTACGGCAACGACCGCAATGTCATGATGCAGTCGCTTGAGCGGATCATCGGTCGGGATTGCCGTTTCCTCGTCTTCGGCCGAGCCTGTGGGTCGAGTTTCATCCGGCTTTCGGACCTCGATCTTCCCGACGTACTCCGCCGCGCGTGCAACGAGGTTCCGCCGCAGAAGTTCCGGGAGGATGTGTCCTCGACAGAGCTGCGCAGGGAAGGGGCGTGGTAGGAACCCTTCCTACTACTTCATGCCCATCTCAGCCATCAAGATCTGAATGTCGTCCCATACATGCTTCTTGGCAGGCGGGTTGCGAAGCACATAGGCGGGGTGATAGGTGCAAAGGACTCTCATGCCGTTGAAGTCGATCATGCGGCCACGAAGCTCGCCGATGGCCGTATCGACGTTCAATAAGTTCTTTGCGGCAGAAGCACCAAGGCAGCATATAAACTGCGGCTGGATGATCGCCAGTTGGGCATCGAGATACTCGCGGCAATTGACCGACTCGGCCGGCAGCGGCGGGCGATTGTCCGGCGGCCGACAGCGGAGGATGTTCAGGATATAAACGTCCTCACGGCGGAGTTTCATCCCTTTGGTGATGATGTCGGTTAGCAATTGACCCGACCGGCCAACAAAAGGTTCGCCTTGCCGGTCTTCGTCCGCGCCGGGGGCCTCGCCGAGAAAGACAAGCTTGGAATGTGGATTGCCGGTGCCGAAAACCGTCTGCGTGCGATTGGCGACCAGGGCCGGGCAGCGCGTGCAAGCGGCCACCCGTTGGGCCACTTCGGCCAGGGCCTCCTCGCGCGAGGCGTGGGGCAGGGAGCGAGAGACGGGGAGCGGGGAGAAGGGAGCGGGAATCTCGCGCGACGCGGCCGGTGCAGGGCAGGAAAGTGCAACTTCCGCCGCGACTGTCGATTGTGCTTTAGCGGCCGGTTTCGGCTTGGTCTTGGGAATGTGCGAGATTCCCGCATCGCGAAGGCTCTCCAGCTTCTGCTTCATGGCTCGGGCTACATTGGCTTGCGATAAGGGCATTTTTTGGGATCTTCCGAGTTTAGGTGCAATTGCATGGGCTATTTCGATTTTAAGTACAGACGTGGGTGGGACGATCGCAGCGAGCCACACCAAAAGCGGGCCAAAACAGAGCTGGCATGGCTCGTTTCAGACGCATCAGCTTTTCCACGTGCCGCAGAGCCTTGCGGGATGCCCCTTCGCTCCGAATGGGCCGCGGTTCGTAGTCCAGCAACAGCGATTGGAAGCTCGTCAAAGTAGACATCAGTGACAGTCCTTTCTCCGCTCGTTCTTGTCGTATTCCGCATGGGTCAGAAAGTGCTTGACGAGCAGTGTTTTCCCACTCGAAGTATGGTAGCAATCCGCTAACAAGTCAAGGCCGGTCTAACAAACCGCGGCCTTCCCGGACTAGTCTTTCGAGCAATATTCGACTATGATGGATTCTAGCACTTTGCCATGGGATTATAGTGCCCCCGGCGACGCTTTCTCCGTAGAATGAAATTTAATCATGGGTGTTTCGCAAGTCGCCATCGTGGGCCGGCCTAATGTGGGCAAGTCGAGTCTTTTCAACTGGCTCACCGGCAAGCGGTTGGCCATCGTCGATCCTACGGCCGGCGTAACCCGTGATCGTCTCACGCACCTCACGCAATTCGGTGAACGCTTCGTCGAGCTGGTCGATACTGGTGGCATAGGCATTGAAGATGTCGACAACCTGACCGAGGAGATCGAGGAACAGATTCAGGCGGCCATCGACTCGGCCGCTGTGATCCTTTTTGTCGTCGATACGCGCGAGGGGATCACGCCTTTGGACAGCAAGGTCGCCGAGCGGCTTCGGTATGTGCAGGTGCCGGTGATCTGCGTGGCCAACAAGACCGACCACTCCAAACTAGAAAGCCAAGCCGACGAGTTCTACCAGTTCGGCCGCAAAGTGGCCCGCGTCAGCGCCAAGGAAGACCGCGGCAAGGACGAGCTGCTGGAAGCCGTGCTGGAAAAACTACCGCCGGTCGACCTGGAAACCAAGCCGCAGGAAGAAGGGATCATGAAGGTGGCGATCGTCGGCCGCCGCAACACGGGCAAGAGTACGCTGGTGAACACTTTGGCCGAGGCCGAACGGATGATCGTCAGCGAAGTCCCCGGCACCACGCGGGACTCCATCGATGTCCGCTACGAGATGGATGGCAAGACGTTCATCGCCATCGACACGCCGGGCTTCCGCCGTAGCAAAGCCATCTCGACCGACATCGATTTCTACAGTACGCATCGTGCCCAGAGGGCGATCCGCCGGGCCGACGTGGTGCTGTTGTTCTTCGACGCCTCACAACGAATCAGCAAGGTCGATAAGCAGCTTTCCGACTACATCGCCCAGCAGTATAAACCATGTATTTTCGTGGTCAACAAGTGGGATCTCATGGTCGGCTCGATGCCGATGGACAAGTGGGTCACGTACCTTCACGACACATTCCGCACGATGCTCTACGTACCCATCGCCTTCATCACGGGCCAGACCGGCAAGAACGTGAAGGCCATGATCAACCATGCCCAGATGCTCTACAAGCAGTCGCGAATGCGACTAACGACTGCGCAGCTCAACAAACTCTTGCGAGCCGCGATTGAGAAGAACCCTCCGCCCACGCACCAGAATCGCCGCGCGCGGATCTACTTCGCCACCCAAGTCGCCGAGCAGCCCCCCACAATCGTGCTCTTTTGCAACGATCCGAAGTTGATCTCGCCGGGCTATCAGCGGTATCTGCTCGGCGTGTTTCGCGAGCAGCTCAGGTTCAACGAGGTGCCGATCAAGATCTACCTCCGCCGCCGCGAGCAGTCCGATGAGCGGAATGAGATTGATAAGGAGACGGAGGAGTGAGGCAGTAGATTTAATCCATCATCCAGGCCCTCAATGCATTGCTTGAGCAGACGGAAGAACCACGCCGTCGCATTGGATTTCACGTCTCGGAGTAACGACCCATGCTGATCGGCATCCCCAAAGAAATCAAACGCGACGAATACCGCGTCGGCCTGCTGCCCGTGGGGGCGGAAGAACTGACCCGTGCGGGGCACCGTGTGCTGATTGAAGCGGGCGCAGGCTCCGGCTCCGGTCTGAGCGATGACGAATACGTCCGCCATGGGGCCGAAGTTGCCGCTACGGCCGAGGAGGTCTATAGCCAGGCGGAAATGATCATCAAGGTCAAAGAACCTCAGCCCAGCGAGTGCCGGTTGCTGCGTCCGGGGCAGATAGTTTTCACCTACTTCCATCTCGCCGCTGACCGCAAGCTGACTGAGGATCTGCTGCAAAGCGGCTCGATTGCCGTGGCCTATGAAACACTCCGCGACAACCAGGGCCGCCTGCCGCTACTGACGCCGATGAGCGAAGTGGCCGGGCGAATGAGTATCCAGGAAGGCGCCAAGTATTTGGAACGGCCGCAGATGGGCCGCGGTATTCTGCTGGGGGGAGTGCCGGGTGTCGAGCCGGCCCACATCACGATCCTCGGCGGCGGCGTGGTGGGGGCGAACGCGGCCAAGATCGCCGCCGGCTTTCGCGCCAACATCGGGCTGCTCGACATCAACATGGACCGGCTCCGCTACCTCGACGACATCATGCCGCCCAACGTGACCGTGCTTTTCAGCGATCGCGAAACGGTTCGCCAGCAACTTCAGCGTGCCGACCTGGTGATCGGATCGGTCCTGGTTCCCGGCGCCAAGGCCCCGCGGCTCATCGAGCGAGAGGATCTCAAACTGATGAAGCCCGGCAGCGTGATCATCGACGTGGCCATCGATCAGGGCGGCTGCGTGGCCACGAGCCGGCCAACAACGCACAGCAATCCAACCTTCCTGGTCGACGACGTGCTGCATTACTGCGTGACCAACATGCCCGGCGCCGTGGGCCGTACGAGCACCTATGCCTTGTGCAATGTCACGCTCCCCTGGGCCTTGCAAATCGCCAACCGCGGCCTCGCTACCGCCGCTGAAACCTTGCCCCCTGTCGCCAGGGCGATCAATCTTTTTGATGGCGAAGTAACCAATAAGGCGGTTGCGGAGACGTTTGGGATGAAGTTTAATCCGCTGTTCGAGAAGTAAGTGAGCGGTCGATGCTGGAAGTGCTAAGCCGAATCCACCAGGAGCAGTTGCAGCGCGGTCGGCAGGCGACGACCGAAGATGAGACGGCTGCCGAGATTGCGCAGATGCGTGACGGCGATAATGACTACGAAGCGCGGTGGCGGGCGACCTGGTCGCAAGTGGTTAAACCAAAGCCAGCGCGGGGAGGCTCGAGACACGAACCGATTATGGGAGTTTGAGTAACTTCGACGGATGACCTGCCTTCTGTGGGCGCAGGATACGACCCATGACTCGTTCCAGCCGATCCACAAACGGCGCATTTCCCAACGAACTTTAGGGTCATTCACGGCCGTTTTCGTGCAGCCGGTATTCGGCTCGAGGGGAAATCCAGCGGCAATCCAAGCGGCAGTTCGTTGAGCGTCTTCATGGCCATTTATGGTCATTCCCGGCACAGCCGGTAATAGGCCCGTGGGGAGGTCCAGCGGCAATCCAACCGTCCACCTTTGCAGTGCGATGGCACAATGCCCCCGTGCCTGCTATCTTTACGCCGCTCGTCGCACCTTCGCGACGGCCGATTTGAACAGCTCCCTCGCGCAGTGCCAAGCCTTCCACAAAGGAAACAGCGCCGCCATCGCTTCCGCGGGCAATTCTTGCCGTATCTGGGTTTTCATGCAAAACCTAGCCTTTATTTCAAGAGCGGGGCATGAATTGGGTAAGTGACAACCATTATGCTCGACTTGGCTGCATTGTCAATCAATCACCCAGCAGAATATCGAGGGCATGGCGCCCGTGCCGCACTTCATGTATTAGCGATCATAGATTTCTCGCCGGTGCCCGATCCTGCCTACTAGAACCTCTTCAATCCAGCATCAGGTAGGCCACTAGATTGGCGACGATCTTGCGGGCAGAGTCGGCCTTGTAACCGGGCGAGCGGTAGTTCTCAATGCCGGCCATCGTCGCAGTCAGATCGAACGGAGAGAATAGAACGACGGGACGATTCTTTACCCGGGCGACAAGCAACCGTTGGCCGCGGGGCGTTTCGCCCTGCTGGCGAAGGAGTTGCCGCGCTGGAAGCTTGAAGGCGACCAGGGACAGATCGGCCCCGCCTTCAAAGCGGCCTTCGGCAAGCGGATGGTCGGCGGGAAGCGGTTCGAGCGGGCCGAAGATCGCTTCTAGTTCCGCCCGCGCGGAATCTGCGAAGTTTGACGAGCCGGCATAGGCATCGACCAGGATCGTGCCGCCAGTGGCCACGAACTGCTTGAGGGCTGTCCGCTGCCCCTCGGTCAGGACAAGCTTGTTCCGCCCGGTGAGGTGCAACAAGCGGATGCCATCGAGTGGATCGACCCCCAGGCGAACCGGCGCAACCTCCTCCAACTTGCAGCCCGTGACATGTTGCGCGTAGGGTGCGAACTTCTTCCAGCATTGGTTTGCCGCATCCCAATCAAACGGCTCCTGCTGGCCGCCTTCAAACCGTCCGCGGGCGACCTTGAAGATCTCTTTGCGGGCTTTGGCGGGCGGGCTATTGGGCAACATCGAGGCGAACTTTCCTTCCAATTCGCCGAGATCGGTCGCGTAGAAAAGCAGGTTCGTGGCCAGATTGAAGGCGTTGCTCGTCGAGCGATTCGTCTGCCAATCGGCCGCCAGGTATTCGTCCGAGAGGATAAAGAATGTTCTCGATCCGTCGGAAACTCCCCGCAGCCGCGGAAGGTTCTTCCAGTCCTGCTTGACCACCGTATAGATGCCATGGTCGGGCGGGAGCGGCTTCAATTCGTAGCTCGGGTAATACCGTTTGGGGAACATCAGCCGTACCAATTCCTCCATCGATTGGGCAAACTCCGGGCTGTGGTCGCTCGGTTCGGCGAGGATCGTGCCGCCGCCAAGAAGGTAATCGCGGAGCTTGAGCATCTGTTTCTCGGTGAAATGGACCGGCTTCGAGCCGCTGAGGAAGAGGATCGTCGCTTCAAACTCGTCCTTGGCATCGACCGAAACCACCTGCCAGTTCATCGGCCGCTCGTAGGCCGACCAGAGGAACTTGCTCAGGTTGGCCACATCGCGGGGATTGAGGTTCCAGTCCTGCCCCTCGCCGTAGCGGAGTTTTTCCATGGCCAGCGGCGCCCCGCCGTATACCAGAAACATCGTGCAGAAAGAAGTGCTGACCGGCGGCCAATTTCCCAGCGGAATGGAACCGTCGCGGCGTTGGGCCTTGAGGACGGCGTCAGCTCCGCGGGCGAACCAGTCTTCGCCGCCGATATACTTCCGGCCTCCCGCCACGCCGGTGCGTTCGATACCGTAGAGGTAATAGCCGTCGTTCTTGTTGCCCTGGGCCTTTCCGAGCCAGTTCATGCCCCGATCAAGTGAAGCAAGCACCTCGGCCGACTCACCCTGCGCGAAGGTGTCGGGCTTATCCGCCCGATAGGCGCGGCGGGCGTGGTACATGTCGAAGACCAGAAACATACTGGCCAACCCCGCGGTGGCCATGTTGGGCGTGGCCCCTGAATTGGGGACGTATCCCCAGCCGCCGTCGGCGGTTTGGCAACCGCGGAAGTGCTTCGACATCGTGATCCAGAACTTATCGCCCGGCTCGAAGCCAGCGCGGGCAGCGGCCCATAGACCAAGCACGCCGTACTGGGTGCAGGAGTTGTCCCAATCGCGAGATTCCATCGTGTAGCGCCAGCCCTCCCGATCGCCCAGGGCAGCCACCAGCCACTCGTAATCGGCCTTCAGCAGACTGCGGAGCCGCGCGTCATAGGGGGCCTTGCGGAGCGCGTATTCCCACACGTTGGCACGAATGCCGCGGACGTAGGTGTTGTTCGGCTGCTGTTTGGCCAGCCAATCGAGGGCTTTATTCAATTGATCGTCGGCGGCCGGATCTGCGCCAGCAGCCAGCATGGCCAGTGCGGCCAGCCCGGTTCCTCCGCCGGGATACCCATAGCCTTCACCGATCGATCCGGCGGGCGTTTGGCAATTGCGCAGGTACATTACGGCATCCTCGATGGCGATGCGAATCTTGGCAGCGGTGATCGGCCCGCTGAACGGTTCGTGGACGGCCGGCTGACCGCCTGACGTGCGCGAGATTGCCAAACCCACGCGGTTCTGAAGGTTCTGGAGTTGGGCAAAGCCGGCCTGCGGCATGAGCGCGAAGGCCAAGAGAGCGAAGGTTGAAAGGGTTCGGATCATTGTTTCGGCTCCTGCTGCAACTGGTTATCGGGGAAGTCAAAATTCAAATTCCCTCTCCCTCTGGGAGAGAGTTAGGGTGAAGACAATATGCGTCAGAACTCCGGGGAAAGCCCTCACCCCCTGCCCCTCTCCCAAAGGGAGAGGGGAGATTCCAGACAGTTATTCACTGGTTGCGGTTGCGCGGCACTTGGTTACGGAACTGCTGCATTTGGTTCATGGGCAATTGTTGCTGCTGCAACTGCTGTTGCGACTCTTCAATTTGCTCCTGCGGCGCTTGCCGACGGAGTTGTTCGTCTTTTTGCTGGCCGTTCTTCTCAACGACAATCCGTTCGTCATCGATGTTCATCTGCACGGCCCAGCCAAGCTGCTGCGATTGGGCAAAGTCGCGGTGGTTGCGCACCAAGTCTCGATACTCCTTGTCATCGACCTTCACCACGCGGGTCTTGCGTTTGCCGGCGTCTTCGCTCTCGACCCACTGGCCGTCGCGAAGGTAAAAGACCCGGCGTCCCACCTGGCGGATATTCTCCGTGGTCACTACATTGCCGCGGCGATCGAAGTAGGAATTGGCCTGCGCCCCAGCAACGCCGCGCTGCTGGAGTTGTTGATCGTTGCGGGCCTGGTTCACGGCCCACTTGCCCGCCTTCTGCTCGGCGGCCATCCCCATCTGATTTTTAGCCATGCCCAGAGCCTCGCCTGCCGATACTTCGCCCTTGGCGGTCGCGAGGAAGGTCGTGTATTCGGTCACGATGCCGAACCGCTTGCTGAGCCGCACAACCTCGCCGATAAGTTCGTCATTCGCGCCATGAAGGCGGATTTCCTGGAGCAGGAAGCCGATCTTTCGCGCGGCCCAAAGTGGCGCCACGAAATCGTTGCCACTGTCGGTCGGTTTCTCAGGCAGATCGGCCATGCAGGCGTACTCGACCGGCTTGTCGCCGAGCTTTCCGGCAACGGTGAAAGTCTGCTTTCCGCCGTCGCGATACCGGCCGAAGAGCATGACCTCGCTGCCGCGGAAGAGGGTCGGCAACTTCTGGGGATAGACGAAATTGGTCTGTAACTGGCCGAAGCGTACTTCCACGTCGGTCAGGACGGGATGGGCCAGGCGATCGTAGAGACCGGCTACCTTGGCGTCGATTTCTTCACCCGGCACAATGTATTCGCTGCTCCCGCCAGTCACTTCGGCCAGTTGGTCGAGCAGATGGGCGTTGACATCGTGCCCCAGCCCCATGATAAAGATCCTTGCCCCGGACGTGTTCGCCTGCTTGGCAACCGCGATTATCCTTTCAGGGACCAACTCGCCAACGGTTGGCGTTCCATCGGTAAGGAAGATGACGATGGGGGGCTTCCTGGTTCTCTCACCGCCCAAGGCTTTTGCCAAAGCTCCGCTGATGTTCGTTTCGCCCTTGGCCACTACGTTGTCGATGAATTCCCTGGCCGCCGCGACGTTGGCTTGCGAACCGGCGGCCGGCGCATCGCGAAAACTGGCCACTTCGGTGCCGAAGGTGATGATATTGAATCGGTCGCCCGTCTGGATCTGTCCCAGGCAGTAGTCGATTGCCGCCCGGGCCTGCTCGATCTTCTCGCCCCGCATGGAGCCGCTGGTGTCGAGCACGAAGGTCACGTCTTTTTCCGCTGCCGGTTCCGCATGCGCACTGCCGCTGGGATTGCCCACGAGCATGAAGTATCCATCCTCCGCCACGTCGGGCTTACAGGCCAGCACCCGCAGGCCCAGGTCGTCCTTGTCGGCCACCCACAGCAGACGCAGGTCGTCGGTGCCCGAATAATTGTCGGCCTTGATGCGGGCAACCGCCTTGCGGAGGCCGTTGCGATCGATGGTGGCCGTGTGCGTGGGACAGAAGATCGCTCGCAGCGGCTCCTCGCTGGCAAGGGTCATGCTGACGGAAAGCCGCGCAACGGGGCCGCGCGCAAAACCAGCGACGGGCATCGGGCATTCCAGACGACAAAGGCCGCCCTGCTGCCGGACACTCTGACGGAACTCGACCGAGATTTCAACCTTGCCTTGTAGGCGGAACGCGGGCACGATCAGTGCCGGCCGGCCGCTGAGGGCCAGGATCGCCACGTTGTCCAGGCCGCGTGCAGCGGCCTCGTAGATCCGCTGTGCTTCGGCATGCTCCAGGAATCGGGCAGCCGATAGCGGCCTGTGGTCGCCGGAGGGGACACCCGCCAAGACGACAGCGTTCCGGCCCTCTGCACCTTCGGGTAGGGGGATCAAGCAAACCGTATCGATGGCTTTTTCCGGCCCGACAAGGGTCTCCTCGATCTTCACTCGGGCTGTTCCCGCGTCCACGGCGGCCGTTACCGTGCAGTACTGGACGCTGTAGACGGGGCCTTTGACCTCTCGGTTAGCGACAAATTTCCCCTCGGCCAGCTTTCCAGGCAACAAAATTGCCCCCGCATGGGTAACGGCGGGCAAGAGGCAGGATAGCACAACCATTGTTCTTAGAAAAAGTTTGTGACGCATGGTTTTAACTCCCTTGGGTTGAGAACTGTCCATTCGACGCACACGATCCGATATTCGTTCCCGTCGATCCGAAAAATTTTCAATAATGGTTCTTCCGGTTCTAGTTGCGGCCGTCGGGCGCCTAACCATTCCACGAAGCGAAAACGCTTGACAACTGGCCTCGAGGCCGCCAAGATAGGGGCTGACACGTTCGTCCTACCAACACCCCCTTCCTTGGAAAACCGCCATGAACATTTCTCGCCGAGATATTTTGAAATTCGGGGCCGGCACGGCCGCCCTGTGGGCCACCAGTGCCGTTCCGTTGAGCGCTCTGGGAGCAACCGCCAAGAAAATCCCCATCGGTTTGCAACTTTATTCGCTGCGCGACATCTGCGGCAAGGACGTGCCCGGCACACTTGCGGCCGTCGCGAAGATGGGCTACGAGGGCGTTGAGTTTGCCGGATACTACAATCGAAGCGCAGCGGATCTCCGCAAGATCCTCGACCAAAACGGCCTGAAGTGTTGTGGCACGCACACGTCTATCGACACGCTGCTGGGCGACAAGCTCAAGGCGACGATTGCGTACAACAAGACCTTGGGCAACCCGTTCCTCATCGTGCCGAGCCTCCCTCACAAGTACTTCGCATCGGCCGCGGCCACGAAGGAGACCGCCAAGCTGCTCACCGAGCTGGCCGCGAAAGTGAAATCCGAGGAGATGCATGTCGGCTACCACGCCCACGGAGGCGATTTCCACAAAATCAACGGCCAATCTACCTGGGATCTGCTCTTTGAAAACGCCGGTCCCGACGTGATCATGCAGTTGGACACGGGCAACTGTTTGGACGGTGGCGGCGATCCGGTGGCCGTACTCAAGAAGTTTCCCGGCCGTGCTTTGACGCTGCATGTTAAAGAGCACGGCGGCAAGGGTGGTGCGCCGGTCGGAGAAGGAAAGGTCAACTGGAAGGAAATCTTCGAGGTCTGTGAAACCGTGGGAGGCACGCAGTGGTACGTCCTCGAACAGGAGTCTTACCGAGGCTCGCCGCTGGAGAGTGTGAAGCAGTGCATCGAAAACATGCGGAAGATGGGGAAGTAGGATACATCATGCTGCACGGCAAATGTTTCTATTTTGTCTTCTTGGCCACGGTCGGTCTGCTGATCGGCGGCAGACAATCGATGGCCGAAGACCTACCGCGGCGGCTTGAGCACGCACCAAATATCATCTTCCTGATGACGGATCAGCAGCGATGGGACTGCCTGGGCAAGCTCAACCCGCTGATCAAGACACCCAATCTTGACCGGCTTGCCGGTCAAGGGATCGTCTTTCGTCAGGCCGTGTGCCAAGCGCCGATGTGCGTTCCCAGCCGCTATGCCATGATGCTGGGCCTGTATCCTTCGCAATCGGGCGTCTATACCAACGGTGATAGTTTGCCGGACGCGGGACTGCCGACGAGCCCCTTGGCAGAGATTTTGCGAAGGGCCGGCTATCAGACGGCCGGCTTCGGCAAAACGCACTGGCGGCAGCCGTTGCCTTCGACGCGGGGCTTTGAGGTCCGCGCCATCGGCGAGCCGCGGAACAGTCTGGCTTACGAGGCGGGGGCGGTGATGATGAGCGACGACAACCCCGCGGGACTGAAGCAGTACCAAGCGGAGGTTGCGTCGTATGGTCCCGGCGAGGAGGGTGTGCGGGGATACATCGGTGGCGTTACGAAAGTGCCTACGCGCAACCACCGCGACGGCTGGGTCGCCGAGCAATGCCTGAAGTTTCTCGATAAAGAGAACGATCCCAAGCGGCCGTTGTTTCTTTACCTCTCTTTCATGAAGCCGCACGCGGGCCTCAATGTGCCCAAGCAGTTCGAGGATCTCTACGACATTAACCAGATTCCGGACATTGCCCAGCCGCCCTGGCGGGAGGAACCGGACACGCACGTGGCCGCGGTGGAAGCCGATCCCTCCACGGACAAACGCTACCGCAAGTGGCGCGAAGCATGGGAAAAGCTCACTCCGCTGGAGCGACGCCGCACGACGTTGCGTTATTATGCCAATTGCTCGTGGCTGGACAGTTGTTTCGGCGAGGTGCTGGACAAGCTAAAGAAATTGGGCCGGCTGGAAAACGCCTTGATCGTCTTCACTTCCGATCATGGCGAAATGCTCGGCGAACGGAACTTCCGTTTCAGCAAGTATTGCCTCTTTGAAAGCAGCGTGCGGGTGCCTCTGATTCTGGCAGGCTCGGTGGTTTCCGAGCAAAAGCTGGGAATGATCGACGATCGACCGGCAGAACACATTGACCTGGTTCCCACCTTGCTGCGGGTCGCGGGCCAGCCGGTCAATCCAATTTTGCCGGGGCTGGATCTGCTCGGGGATCGCCGCCGCGCGGGTTCCTTCTCGGAATTTCACGGTGGCACGACGGAGCGCCCCCCGTTGGCGCCGATCTATATGTGGCGGAAGCAGGATTGGAAACTGATCCTCTTCCTGCCTGGCCGGTTGGACGATGCCATGGCGCGAGTGGGGCAGGCGAAAGGCGAGTTGTATAACTTGAAAGAAGATCCACACGAGTGGACGAACCTTTACGCCAACGAGAAGCATGCTGCCGTGCGCGAGCAGATGAAGACCGAGTTGCTGATGCACTTGGCCTGCGTCTGGGCGCACGGCCCCGTTTTCTCCCCACAGTCGATCGTGCCTGCCGCACGAAGGTCACTCCGGGGTAATTAAGTCTCACCGCAGGTTGCATGAAGCACTGAAGTCCTGGGTCCAGGATGCGTCCCCTAGGCACTGTAAAACAATAACTTCCGCAGTTGCTCGCAGGACGGATTGGTCAACTTATTCTTTTACAACGCCCTATTTCATTCGGGTCGAACTCGATCAATCGCTGGAATCTGGCCGGCGAAGGTCAGTTTGAAGGTGTAACCTGGGCCGGCTGAGCCGCTGCCGAGGGTGCAATCCCGACATCGCAGAACGTGAGCGCGGCAATGCCGTTGGCGCCGAAGAGCAGGTGCGAGGGTTTCCCGTCCCAGTCCCGACCGGTCAAATATGTGACGATTTTGGCGTTGGAAGACTCCATCAATTTCAGTATGACGACGTTTCCGGAAACCGAGCCTGAACTAATCCGTGCGACGAAATCATCGAGATAAATAGATCGCTTGATTTCATCCTTCCACGTCATGGGCTGGCCGAAGTCGAGCGCAATCTCATCCTTGGCAGCATTGGTGAACCACGCGCGCTTGAGATTTGGCGCGGTGATTGCCTGTTGCGGGACCAACCCGTAGTTGTCCTGCTCCACCAGAGGACTCATGAATCGCGCGAACTGCGCATAGCCTTCCAGATCAAAATGGCACGATCCGCGACCGGCATGTTCAGAGGCTGCGCCCACAGTGGACATGCTCCGCAAATTGGAATAGAGATTCGGCAAGGTCCGCTGCGCCTCGCGTATCTGGTCGTCTTTGGGGCCCATGCTGCAGGGCAGCGGCCAAACCTGGAAAACATAGTAGTGCTGGATATTCGGATAGTCCTGTTTCCAAGCCGCCGACATATCGACAAAATATTGCTGATACGATTTGTAATTCCAGTCCCCGGTGGGCGCCCCCGAGCCACTGTCGTTTTCGCCCTGGTGCCAGAGGACGCCGCGGATTCCATCCGTCAGTTTGGCAGCCGTTACACGGGTTAGCAGGCAGCCGTAGATCTTGTAGGGATTGGCGTAGAACTGGCCGCTGGTGTCGTAGTGATTGGCCGGATTGGGCTGGTGATGCCAGATCGGGGTGCCGCCATAGGCGCCGTTGATGATACATATTGGAATCTGGTATTTTTCCACCAGGTTCTTGGCGAGCACCATGCCCCAGGCCCCGATCTGGTGACATCCATAGTCGGGTTTTCCCCAGATATGGGTTCGGACGGCGTTGCCCCACCCTCCGCGGGACGTTCCTTCAAGCTGGTTGCCATAGCTGCGGATCCAGTCGTTCATGGGCGTGACCGGGTCTTCCGTCGGGCCATTATTTGGCCCGGTGGCTTCGGCATTGGATTGCCCATCAATGATGTAGGCGTCGCCGCAGACGATATTGTTCACGGTGTGCGCGACGGTATCGCTGCCGCTGGTCTTGATACCGAACGCGACTTTGTATTTGATAAACCCTGGCTTGAGTTTCACCGTGAACGCATAGGTCTTGTTCGCAGCCAGCTTCTGGCTTTCGGTCTTGATAAGCTTATCGTCGGCATAGACTTTTAGGAACACAGAGTCGGCAGGCTGGTCCAAGCTTCCGTTGTAATAAAGCGTGCCCTGGTTTTTGTCGTCGCGAGCGAAAAACTGATTGTCCTCGGGTTTCTCATCCTTTCCTGGGGTCCGCTGGACCCAGGGATCATTCTTGGGCTCAATCACCAAGATCGACGCGGCGGCGACGATATCCGCGCCGCCGTTATTGAGGGCGAGCCTGACGGTGATCTTGCCGCTGTATTGTGATCGCTTGAGGATGAGCTTATCGGCTGCAACCTCTTTGATCACCGCCCCGCCGGACACGGTCCAGGTGTAATGCAATTCACCCGCGCCTTTGGTTTTCATCGCTTCAAGATTGGCGATTTCAGGCTTCACTTCAATCGCGTCCCGGCCATTCCAAGCTGCGGGCGCTCGCAAATAATACACCGGCTCGGGAATATCCTCCTTGATCCTCACGGCCATGTTCCGGGTCTTGACCTCGTTGGCATATATCGCCTTGAACTGTAGAATATAATCCGTGTCCGCCACCACGCGGCCGGCATCGAGGGTGTAGGAATACTGGTCCACGGCAGCGATAGTATCCGTGCCATCTCTCCTGACGATCCAATAAACCTTCTGGGCGCCACCGGCCTGAGCGGTGACGGTTATGCTTTTGCCCTCGGAGATCTTGATCTCCCCAGGCGAGACCGAAAAGGCGCTGCCCGGCTGCACCAAAGAACCGACCAAGGTTTGCTGAGCCTTCTGGTTTTCGTACTGCAGCTTGATCCAGTCGGCGGAGCGAGCAACCCGCGAAACGCGTACTTCGTCGATGTCGCCTGCAAACTGGAAGCTATTCCGCAGACCGCCAACCGTCATGCCAATGTCATTCATCAAGGACATCGCCGCCTTGTGGTAGTTGCTTCCCTCAAGCTTGCCATCCACAAAGATTCGGCTAGTCCCATTGGAATAGGTCGCGGCCACGTAATACCAGCGGCCCATAACCGGCGTAGTAGCAGCCGCCACGCCGCCCGGACCATCGGATCCCCAGGAAATGCTTGGCGGGGATCCAAAGTTGATCACCACTTCGTTACCATCGCCGGTTTTGCCGTTGAAGCGCGTGGCATACCGTCCCCAACCCAGGGCCGCTGCGCCTGCTGTTTCCGCTCGAAACCAGGCTTCAGAGGTGAACGGCTGATCGCTGTAGGGATAGTTTGCGATATGGTCGCCGCCGCTGATCCCCTTGCCCGGCATAAAATGTCTGCCTTTGCCGATGACTCCCGTGACCAAAGTCGTGCCGGCATCCACCGGCTTGACCGTGCCGACCTCATCCTTCAACGTCTCGTCGAGGTGCAGAACCGTGGCGTAGCCGTTGTCGGCATTGAAAACCGCCTGACCGTTGGATTCGGACGAGGCATCCGCCTTACCCCAGTGCAGTTTGATTTCCTGGCGGGCATTGCCCTTGATGGTTGGAATTCTCACCCAGAAGCTGGCGGCGCCTTTTGCCGCATCCCACTGCTCCACTTGGTAAGCCAGCGGTGCGCCTGTGCTGGTGGAAAAGCGGATGTCTTCACCCTTGGCCTTTGCCTCGCTGAAATTGAACCAGTCTCGATTCAGCCGCACCAGCAGGGGGAATCCATCCACCGAGGCCGCGGCGGGCAGATTCGCACCTTCAGGCGTGGTTAGCAAGTAGAGAGAACCTGAATGCTGCCAGCCCTGGTATTGGGCAGAAGCCGTTTGCGAAAGGGCCGCGAGCATGGCCATGCTCAACATGACTAGTTTCATCACGGTTGTATTCCTTTGGAAAGAGTGTTAATACTTCGCAACTCGGGCTGCGTGGTGGCGGCTTCGATGACCTTGATGGCCTCTTCGACGGCGCCGATTCTCCGATTATTGAGTTCGCCGGCAGGATATTCTCCACGCTGACATTGAGCGTTGAGAACCACGATCACCTCCTTGAGGCCCGGCAGCGATTCACGGGCAGCCGAGCCATAGCTCACGATTTCCTTCATGATCACCCCAGTTCTGCTTTCGCTGCCGTGTCCTCCTTGTGTTTTTGCAAAGACGACACCGGCCTCGATGCCCTCTCGGTAGTGATATTTTGTCAATGCCCTGAATGCGCCCATGCGGATCTCAGCGCCAAACATGGTATCCGCCGGGCAGGGAGTTTTGACCGCGACAACGAGATCCGGCGCGAGTGCCTGCACGTCCTCTAGGGTCAACTTGTTTTCAAAGAAACCCCTCAGCGTGGCCCGCGCCATGCCATCCGGGTTCCTGGATATGATGCGGATCGCCGGGTAGAGGAGCGTTGGATCGGCTTTCTTGAGGGCTTCCGTCAGTCCACCCGCGAACAATGCGGCGGCCAACTGCCCATGCGTGAGCTGGATAGAATCGGCCCAGTTGATCGGCTGGAGAGGCTCAGCGGTTTGGACAAGCGCCTTGAGAATGTCGGCGAGGGCCGGGGTCGCCGCGCCGCCCATTTTCCTAATGGCCTGAGCCGCCTTGAAGCGCAGCCAGCGATCTTCGTGGGAGAGCAGGCGGACCAAAACGGGAAGGGCCTCATCGCTCTTGATGTCACCAAGGGCCTCGCAGGCGCCCTGGCTGACATGCACATCATTGCCTTTCGCCAGAGCGATCAGTTGAGGCACCATCGTTTTAGCCTCGGGGCGCGTGGCCAGTTCTTCCGCCGCCCAGCCGCGGACGATGGGCGACCAATCGCCAAACGCCGCCACAAGCTCTTGTGCGCTTTTCTGCTTGCGGTCCAAATCGAATCGTCCGGAGGCGATGGCGTCCGCCACTTCCTCCTTGGTTAGCCAGTTCGCCTGATTCGCACCCTTGCCGGTGATGCAGAGTTTTTTCAACGGCAGGGAATAGGTCAGAACATAGGAGGCCGTCGGACTCAGGCCACAGTAGCTGCTCTTGCCATAATAGGTGTTATCGTCGGTCTTGCCGGGGCCGTATTGCTCGCCGCCGTCATAGGTGAAGGAACCATCGCAACGCCGCACGAGATCGAGGTGCCAGGACGCTTCCTTGAAAAAGGCCGCGGCGGCGGCAGGCCCGCCAGCATTGGCTCCCAGGGCGCCCCACAAATAACTGAATCCCTGGCCGGTGTGCCCGCATTCCCTGCTACGGTAGCCGGCGGTGGCCATCTTTGCAAAGAATTGCGCCTCCTTGATGTGGTTGTCCTGGAGGGAGAACAAGACGGCGCAGATGGAATTCTTGCCATTGTTTTCATGGTAAGGCCACGGTTCGTGTTCGCCGTAGGGAATCGACCCTTTGTCCACGTAATAGCCGAAGAACCCTGCCAGCCGCGCGATGGCGAAATCGACCTCGGGATCTTTGACTCCGCATCGTTTGCCCATCACAATCGACAGGTTGGCCGGCAGCCCCGCCATGTTCACCGGGCCATAGGGCGGGATCGATCCGTGCAGTTTGCCTTCGGGGGTCAGGCCGGCAATGCCATGCCCGAAGGTGCCATACATGCTCTGCCCCTTGGCGAGCGTGAGCGTATATTCATGGAGGGCGTGCAGCACTTCCTGGTCGCCGGTGAGAAGGTAGTATTCGCAAAGGAAGAGATTCCGGTATCCCCATTCCCAGATTACCATCCCGTCTTTCAATTCCAGCTTCAGCGTCTTCGGCGCCATCTTTCGGGCAAACCCCTGCAAGCGGGGCAGGTAGTCGGGATTGCCGGTCGACAGCAATGCGAGACCGTTAATCGCTCCGTGCCAATTTTCCGATAACGGCTCCTTCTCCAGCACCTTGCAGGCTTCCGCGAAGATCCGCTTTGACTTGGGGCAATGGTAAGGGGCGGTGTCGCTGTAGGTTCCCATGACCTTCAGCTTAAGCTGCACATCTTCGGTCTTTCCCGCTCGCCAACGGGTCAGCTTGAGGATGCCCTGGTTGGCCTCCTTCTCCGCTTCCTGAATCGCCGCGGCGATGCACTTGCGGGCATCGTCGCTGAAGAGTTTGCCGCCCGTGCCCAGGATCACGTCATCCACTTGCAGCACGCCAGCCGCCGGCGACTTGTCGCCAACATGGGTGACCAGAATCTGCCGGCTGGCCAGGGTGGTCCGCCCTTGCAGGCTATCGAGATAATTCGCCGGCTTGGTGTAGATCCAGCCGCGAAGCCCCGTGGAACCCAGATTGTAGGTCCGCTCGCGGTCGACTCCGCTGGTATCGCCTTTGGTCAGATCCGGTGGATGGTCCGCTCCCTGAACGGGGAAGCTCATCAGCAGGGCCAACGCCAGCATGGTGCATACGACTCGAACACGATTCTGCTTTCTCATATTCTGTCTCCTTGAATTTCTGCTTTACTCTTTTACTGGGATCTTTACGCTGTGGCCGTTATTATACAGGGCATTGATCTCGGCCACGCTTCTTTTCAACTTGCATTTCCACACCTATTCACTTCTCCTGTTCTTCAGCCGCTTCAATATTCCGATTGTCACTCGTATAGCATACCTTCTTCAGGTCGGGAATTCTACCTACCTATTCTCCGATGATGAATACGGAATGAACCGGATTCAGTGTCAGCCTGACTTTGGTGATCGGCTGATCGTCTTCAAGGGTTTGCGAGTATTCGGGAACGGAAATCCGAGCGGTATGCGGATCCCAAACCTCCGGTTTGATCTTCCCTCGCAAGCGGACCACGGCATCGGTAGTCGTGTCACCGACGTTCGCAAAAAAGTAGACATGGGTTGAGCCTTTTATCCTGTGGATATATCTCAGCTTCTGATTGCCATCGATTTCCACGTCATACAACTTGAGGGCTTTACCCAGTGCCTGGCGGAGGTTGGTTTCGTTGGGGGAATTCAGATAGATTGCGGACGAGCCTTTCTTGCCCTGCTCGATGATCGGGGCGTCGCTGTGGGCCAGATTAGGACCGCCGCTCAAATATACTTCAAATTCGGCGATCGAAGGCTTGCCCGATGAAACGCGGTCGATATAAAGCCGGATGCGGGAGGCGATCACGGTGCTGAACGTATCCGTCTTGGTGGCGCCGATCGTGCCGCCGGTGGCACAGGTGACCCAGTCGTTGCCGTTCCAGTACTGGATGCGATAGGAGGCCACGCAGTTGAACGCCTCCTTGATGACGGTCGAATTGAAGATCTCGTTCTTTCCGAAATTCACTTCGAGCCACCAGTCCTTGGTTTGCTCGTCGGCCGGTGCCCAGCGGGTGTCGTGCGAGCCGTCGATGGCCTTGGCCGCCTCGTAGGCGCCGGACTCGCGCCACTCGCTCGACGCTGTGGCAAGGATCTGAGGCCCGACGCGTGGGAACATCTGCTTGATCGCCATTGCCACGTCCCAGTCGTGGCCAAACTCGGCCGATTGGCAAGGCAGTTGACCGGTGGCAATCACCTTGCCGCCATTGTCGTAAAATTCTTTTATCTTCTTCAAATTACTCCAGCGGATGGTTCGATGTCCCGGCAGGATGAGAACTTTGTACTCTTCATGGTTTATTTTATTATTAAGCGCGATGCGATCGCCTTTAACCGAGCACCGCTCGTCCAGCGCCTCGGGGTGAAGAAAGGTGAAATCGCGGCAGACCTTGGTGGCCAGGAGTTCACCTAGATAAACATAATCCGCTTCCGGGATATTCACGCCGCCGGAATACGGGCTGAGCGGGCCGTCAAAGTGGTATCCGGCCTGTAGCGTTGCGATCGGGTAGAGTACCGCGATATCGGCGACATGCCGCCCGGTAGCCTGTAGCAGGACGTTGAGTCGCCCGATATACGCATTATAGGCGGGCAGCCCGTCCGCATAGCGCGGATTGCGGTAGGAAAGCTCGGGTAAATAGGTGACATTATTGAGGTTGTACCAGACCCCGTGTGGAACGAAGTTATTAATGCCCTTGGCATATTGTTCCATCACAATCGCATACAGTCGGTCCCAGGTTAAATTGCCCATGGCGCCATAAGTCTCCGTCATAACCTGGGCCTTATCCCAATTATTGGCCACGGAGCTGACGACTTTGTAATATCCCTCGGGGTCATTGTCCCAGCCAATTTTGTCAATGCCCGGGACGTCCTGATACTTGTAGCATTTCATGAGATCTCCGGAGACGCCTACCGGGTTTTTTACGTTTTCCTGGTCCTGGTGCCCCAGGAGCGAGATCCGGCCATGCGCGGTACACCAGTCTTGAACGGTTTTCATGTAGCCCGAGGCATAAAGCTCGGTCCTGAACCCAAAGAGATAATTTCTGGCGGCTTGGGTATCCGGCCCGATGTCGTACCAGAGGGCCGGGTAGTAGGGCGACGGACTGAAGCCGTGGGCAGCCAGAAACTTTTCATTATACTTGTCCGTCCACGTGCGGCCTTGTGCCCGGTACATCGTAGGCTCATCGTAAAACGCGCCTGAAATGGTTGCGCCGAAGTCCTTGCCAAATTTGTCATAATAGGGCTGGTAGACCATGTCAATGTATTTGGCGACATGATCGGGTTCGAGGTAATCGACATTCGGATCCCCATCCAGGACACAGACAAAGGTCATGATCTTCCATGAGCCGGTGGGAACGCTCCAGGAAATTGAGCCTCCGCTGGCTCTGGCGGTAAGATCCACTCTTTCTTTGTTTGCGGTGTTCATGGCCACGATGCTCATGAGCTTGCCAGGGGGAAGCGGCTTGGAATAGGGACCGGGACCGGCGACGGTATCTTCGTGTTTATCGAGCCGTCTCAGGGTGGCCTCGGGATACTTGTTCCTGAATCGCGGGACGCCATCGCCGTTGTTGGCGCCGCCACTTCCGCTGGGAAAGCCATATTCATCATAAATGGTGAGGAACATCCCCAATTCCCGTGCTTTTTTCACGGCGACACCATAGAGGTCGAAGTATTCGGCGCTGAGATACTTGGGCGTTAACTGTACCCCGAACGGCAGCGGCGCCAGGCCGCCATACCCGCTCCGGTCGCGATTGCCTTGCAACTGCGCCTCGACCTCGGCCGCAGTCACAGCGGCATTGTTCCAGAACCAGAGAGGCCTGGATCTGAACTTCAGGGGAGGGTTAAGAAAATCGTCTTTTACTTCTGCTTTGCAGGGCACGAGCAAAGCAATGAGAATCGTCAGGCTGGTCATCGAGGCAAGAAGGCGACTTTTCATCATTTTGTTCTATTTGACATTTCAGCCATTGAAGTACGGTCAAGTATTGTACCGTTCCCAAAGATCGAGTGGTTAATTCACGAGTGTATCAAGGGTTCGGTTTTGCGGGTTCTAGCGGGACATCGCAGAATGTCAGCGCGGCAATGCCGTTCTGTCCGTAAAGCAGGTTGTTCGCGTCCCACTTTCTGTCGACAAGGTAGGTGATCGTTTTCGCGGTGGCGGTCGCCATCAGTTTGAGCTTGACCACGTTTCTGGACACGGCGCCTTCGACGACTCCCTTTTCTCCATCGAGATAAAATTCACTTGTCAGCGAACTGGTCCACGCCATGGGCTGGTCGAATACCAGCGCAATTTCATCTTTCTTGTCACTCGTATAATATGCCTGCTTCAGATCTGGTGGCGCAATGGACTTGTCGAGCAGTTTCCCGTAATTGTCGCGCTCCACCAGTTCGCCCATCAGGCGAGCCATTTCCGCGTAGCCGGCGACGGGATAATGGCAGGAACCTTCCGGCTTGATGCCAAGCGTGGTCATGACACTCATGTTGGAGTAGAGGCGCGGCAAAAGCCTCTGAAGGTCACGCAGCTTGTCGCTCTGCTTATTGCCTCCCTGGCCACAGGCATTGGGCCAGATCTGGAAAAGATAGTAATGCTGAATATTGGGAAAATCGTGTTTCCAGGCCGCCGACATATCCAGAAAGTACTGCTCGTACGTCTCCCAGCCATAGCCGCCATCAGGACCATCGGTTCCCTGGTCGGCTTCCCCCTGATGCCACAAGACACCGCGGATGCCGTGGGTCAGCCTGGCTTGTTCGACGCGATTCAGCATGCGCCCGTAGATCGTATTTGTATCACGGGGATTCTGGAGACTCCGCTGATGCTGGTCGATCCGCGTTCCCCCGACGGCGCCGTTGATGATGCAGATTGGAATCTTTTGGCTTTCCACCAAGTGGCTGGCAAGGTCCATGCCCCAATAGCCGATCCAGCATTGCGTGCCGGCCCGGACTGCATTACCCCAGCCACCGTTATAATTGCGAATCCATGGGTTGGTCGTGGTTTCCGATCCAGGTGCGGTGGCTTCGGCGTTCGACTGCCCGTCGATCAGGTAGGCATCGCCGCACACCAGGTTGCTGGCCATATTCAGCACGGCTTCACTCTTCCCGCTCTTCGTTCCGAACTCGACCTTGTACTTGATCAGGCCCGGCTTGAGCTTCACCGAGAACGCATAGGACTTGTCCGCCTTGAGGTTCTGGTTTTCGGTCTTGATGAGCTTATCGTCAGCATAGACTTTCAGAAACACCGAGTCGGCCACAACTCCCTTTTCCCCTTGTGGGAGAGGGGCAGGGGGCGATGGCAGCATCCCATGGTAGTAAAGCGTTCCCTCATTCTTGTCATCGCGGGCATAGAACTGGTTGTCGACGGGCTTCTCGTCCTTCCCAGGAATCCGCTCTACCCATGCATCTTTCACTGGCTCATTCACCACGATCTGAACTGTCTGAGCGACCGGTTTGCCGCCGTTGCTCACCGCAACCGTCACGATCAGCTTCCCGCTGTTCCGCGCGCGCTTGAGGATCAGCTTTCCTGGCTGGACCTCCTTGACCTCAACCATGGCCGGAACGGTCCAATCATACTTCAGTGTACCGGCGCCTTTGGCTTGCATTGCATCCAGGTTGGAGACCTGCGGCAGCACTTCGATAGTCTCGCGGCCATCCCACTTCGCCGGTGCTTTGAGGGTGAAAACCGGGTCCGGAATGTCTTTCCGGATGGTTACCGGAATGTCCAGGATCTTCACTCCATTGGCATCGACCGCCTTGAACTGAAGGATCAACGATTGGTCTCCCGTTACCCGGCCGGCATCCAGCGTGAAATTGAACCGGTCGACGGCGGCGACTGTTGCCTTGCCATCCGTTTTCACGATCCAATAGATCTTCTGTGCGCCGCCCGCCCTGGCTGTGACCGTGGTACGCTTGCCTTCCAAGAGGGTAATACTCTTCTTCGAGACCGAGAAATCCTTGCCGGGCTGAACCAGCGGGCCAACCACGGTCTGCTGGGGCTTCTGATTCTCGAATTGCAGTTTCACCCAGTCGGCAGAGCGTGCCCACCTGGAGATCCGCACCTCGTCCATATCGCCGAAGAATCCCCCGCCTATCTCCATCCGCACCGGGGTCAGGATTTGCATCGTGGACGGTATGGCGGCAGGAACGTCGAGCCGGCCATTCAGATAGACCTGGCCGCCTTGGCCGTTGTAAGTGTAAACCACTTGGACCCATTCAGATTTCTGGAGCACGCTTGTCGCGTGAATGCTTCCTCCGTGGCTATTGATGGAAATATGGGCCGGCGTACTCAGCAGCCGCATGCTCACTCCATCCTGTTTGCCCCAGTTAATAATGGTTGTATTGAGTTTTTCGGGCCTGAACCACGCCTCGGAAGTATGGGGACTGGATGCAAAAGGATAGGTTGTGATTTTCTCCCCGCAGTTGATCCCCCTACCGCCCGAGAAGTGTCTGCCCCGGCCGATCATTCCGGAAGAAGAAGTAGTACCCAGATCCATCGACTCGACCGTACCGGCATCATCCTTTACCGAATCGTTCATGTGCCAAACGCTGAGATAGCCGTTGGATTTATTGAATACCGCCGATCCGCTCGACTCGCTCTTGGCATCGGCGCTGCCCCAGTAGATTTTGATTTCCTGGCGCGTGTTGCCCTGGATCGTGGGCACTCGCACCCAGATAGATGCGGTTCCAACAACCGCGTCCCAGTGATCGATCTGGTATGCCAACGGCGTACCCGCGACGGTGGCAAAGCGGATATCCTCGCCATGTGCCTTCGCCGCGCTGAAATTGAACCAATCCTTGTTCAGCCGCACAAGTAGCGGGAAGTTGTCTTCCGATGCCGTTACCGGCAGGTTGGCGCCTTCCGGCGTAGTCAGCAGGAACAAGGAGCCGGAATGCTGCCAGGCGCGGTACTTGACCGCGGCCGTCTCGCCGGGCACGACTCCGGAAGTGGCAGACCTCACTCCTGTCGGAGGAAAGGGAGGATAGACCGTGTCGATTCCGTATTTTGCCGCCAGGTAGCCGCCAATCAATGCTTCTTGCAAGGGTGACAGCATGGATTGGAAACCGAGGATCTCGGCAACCTCAAAATCGCAGGCCGCCAGTCCATCGTTATTCCCGATCGCGTAACTGGCTGCATTCGTGTTGTAATCATTTACGACGATCTTGAGAACCATGTACTGATTGAGGGGTGAACAGTCGAACGCCGGGCCAGGAAGCACGGCACCGTTCCTGGAAACAGCGACCGGGGCCTGATCGCTCCAGAACCCGGTGTCTTTACCCCAGGTATTGTAGCTTGAGCCTCGGCCCTTGAGTCGGCCGAGCAGACCACCCGCGCCGCTCCATTGCGCGCTGGGCGAACGCAGCACGATATAGTGTTCTTTGGCGAAGAATGTTCCGGCCAGGGCAAGCCAGTTATTTCTGAATTGAATGACCGGTTTTGAATGGAGCTGGTTTAACACAAGAACCGGGGCGCCGCCGCCGGGCGTTCCGTGATGCCGATTGCCCGACAAGTCGTTCCAGGTCTGGACTACACCCTTGTAATCCGCGGTGACGCCGACTGCCGCATCGTACCAACAGGCCAGACCGTTGGTAATGGGCAGAGTCAGCGCGGTTTTCAGCAGCGCCGGGGCAACCGTCCGAGGGGAAATAGGCTCGCTAACAAGGGCCCTGGGTGAAATCACATTCTTGATAACGGGATACGTCGTGTTGATTCCATATTTGGCCGCCAGGTAGCCGCCAACCAGGGCTTCCTCCGCAGGCGACAGCACGGACTGGTAGCCGAGTATTTCGGCAATGTCACAATCGCACGAGGCGAGATCCGCCATCCCAATCTGGTAGGTATTCTTGCTCATGTCTCCGTCGTTCACGTCGATCTTGAGGATCATATAGTCGGTGATGGGCGCAAGGTCGAACGGCCGATCCTGGAGCTTCTTGCCATTTTTGAAAACAGCATTCGGGTACTGGTCACCCCAAAATGCAGCGGTTCCCCTGCCCAATCGGTAGCTTGAGTTCCGTGCCCATCTGCGGCCGAGGAAACAGCCGTCGCTGTTCCATTTGGCGTTTGGAGAACGCACCACGACGTATTGCTGCTCCACGAAGAACGGACCGTCAAGATTGAATCCGCAAGCGCCGGTAGTGGTCCGGAACTGAACTGCTGGTTTTGAATGGATTTGATTCGCTGCAAGTACCGGCGAGCCAGCGGCAAGTGTTCCGAAATGATCGTTGCCCGACAAGTCCTTCCATGTCTGTATCACTCCCTTGGCATCTGTCGTGACTCCAACTGCCGCATCGTACCAGCAGACCAAACCGTTGGTTACCGGAAGCACTGCATGGTTGTTCACATTCGGAGCGGCCTGGATCGTCGTCCAAGCCACGAGATCAAGCACGACTGCCAGAACCATAATCATTGCAAAACGCTTCATTTTGTTTATCTCTTTTCTTGAATTGGTTATTGCACTGCGTCTATCGGAACTTCACAGAACGTGAGGGCGGCAATGCCGTTCTGCCCACAAAGCAGGTTCTTATCGCTCCACTTTCTGTCGACGAGGTAGGTGATCGTTTTCGCGGTGGCGGTCGCCGCCAGTTTGAGCTTGACCACGTTTCCGGACACGGCACCCTCGACGACTCCCTTTTCTCCGTCGAGATAAAATTCACTTGTCAGCGAATCGGTCCACACCATAGGCTGGTCGAATACCAAGGCAATTTCATCTTTCTTGTCGCTCGTATAATACGCCTTCTTCAGATCGGGAGGCGCGATGGGTTTGTCGAACACTTTTCCGTAGTTGTCGCGCTCCACCAGGGGACCTATCAACTTAGCCATTTCCGCATAGCCGGCGGGCGGAAAATGGCAGGGTCCGATGGGCTTGATGCCGAGAGTCGACATGACGCTCATATTGGAGTAGAGCCGCGGCAAGAGTCGTTGCACATCTCGCAGCTTATCGCTGGCCGTGGTGCCGCCCATGGAGCATGAGTTCGGCCAGATCTGGAAGAGGTAGTAGTGCTGAATATTGGGATAATCCTCCTTCCATGCCGCCGACATGTCCGTAAAGTACTGCTCGTACTTTTCCCATCCATAGCCGCCGGTCGCGCCCTGCGAGCCTTGGTTGTTCTCGCCCTGGTGCCAGAATGCGCCGCGAATTCCGTGGGTCAGTCTGGCTAACTCAATCCGCTTCAGCAGGCGTCCGTAGATCGTCTCCGGATCGGTAGGATTTTTGGAGTTTCGCTGGTGTGCCTCGATCAAGGTGCCTCCGACCGCACCGTTGATGATGCAGATTGGCATCTTCTGGCTTTCCACCAGTTGCCTGGCAAGGTCCATGCCCCAACACCCGATCGCACGTTCGCCATGGCGACGAACCGCGTTGCCCCACCCCTTGCCGACATCTCCGCCACCGAAACTGCGGACCCAATCGCTTGTGTCGGGATGCTCGCCCGGCCCCCAGTCCACCGCTAGCCCATTGGATTGACCGTCAATCAGGTAGGCGTCTCCGCAGACCAGATTGGCGACCGTATGCAGCACGGTCTCGCTGTTCCCGCTCTTGGTCCCAAACTCCACTTTGTACTTGATGAGGCCTGGTTTGAGCTTGACGGAAAACGCATAGGTTCTGTCCGCCGTGAGTTTCTGGCTTACGGTCTTGAAAACCTGATCGTCGGCATGGACCCTCAGAAAGACGGAGTCGGCCGAGGGTGAGGGCAGCACTTGTGGTGCGGCCGTCCCGGCTGCATGGGCAGGCGAGACGCCTGCACCACACGCAAGTGTTCCATGGTAGCAAAGCGTGCCCTCATTCTTATCGTCGCGGGCGTAGAACTGATTATCGACGGGTTTCTCATCCTTGTCTGGAGTGCGTTGTACCCAAGCGTCCTTCAGGGGTTCCTTGACCGCGATCCGGATCGTCCGCGTGGTCGGCTGGCCGCCGTTATCGACGGTTGCTGTCACGGTCATCATGCCGCTGTTCTGAGCGCGTTTGAGGATTAGCTTTCCGGGTTCGATCTCCTTGATCGCGGCCATGCCCGAGACGCTCCAGGTGTAGTTCAACCGGCCGGCGCCTTTCGCCTGCATCGCGTTCAGATTAGCAATCCGAGGCAGAACCTCAATGGTCGCTCGTCCATCCCAGGTGGCTGGTGCGGAAAGCGTGAAAACCGGTTCCGGAATGGCCTCCTTGATCGCAATGGGAATATCTCGCGTCTTGACTTCATTCGCATAGACCGCCTTGAATTGCACTATAGCCGACCTGTCCCCCGTGACCCGCCCCGCATTAAAAGTGAAGGCAAAGCGGTCCGTGGCGACGAGCGTTTCCCGGTCATCTTGCTTGAGAAACCAGTAAACCTTCTGTGCGCCGCCGGCCTGAGCGGAAAGGGTTGCGCTCTGCCCCTCCAGCACCGTGACTTGCGCCGGTGAAACAGCAAACTCTCCCCGCACCCCGCCCATCTGCACCACGGGTCCGGTCAGCGTTTGAAGCGGCTTCTGATTTTCATATTGCAGCCTCACCCAGTCGGCGGATCGCACCACTTTGGAAATCCGCACTTCATCAATGTCGCCGACAAAACTGTAGTTCCCATACCATCCTCCGATCCAGAGGCTGGACGTTTTGGGGATGTCGAGGACGGGTGTTGAGGCGCCATCGAGACGGCCATTGATATAAACGCGGGAATCCTTGTTCTGATAGGTATGAACGACGTGATACCACTGATTCATTGCCAGTGGACTCTTGGCTTCAACATCGGCAAAGTAGCACTGGATGGCAACGCGCGGGGGACTGAGGAAGTTCATCATCACCTTGCCGGGCCGCTTTTCCTTGCCCCACGCCAGCACCGTGGTATTTGGTTTTTCGGCCCTGAACCAGGCCTCCGTGGTCATGGGACCGGTCCCAGACGGATACGTCGTGATGTTTTCTCCTCCCGAGATTCCCTGCCTTCCCGCAAAATGCCTGGCTTGTCCAACGATCCCGTCAATTCGCGTGGTGCCTTCGTTCTTGGAGGCGATCGTGCCGACCTCATCCTTTACCGGATCGTCCATGTGCCAGACGCTGAGGTAGCCGTTGGATTCATTGAATACGGCTGATCCCTTCGATTCGCCGGCCGCGTCGGCCTTGCCCCAGACCAGCCGAAGTTCCTGTCGCGCATTGCCTTTGATCGTGGGTATCCGCACCCAGATGCTGGCGGTTCCGGCAGCCGCGTCCCACTGCTCGATCTGGTAAGCCAGCGGCGTACCCGTGTTGGTGAAAAAACGGAGATCCTCGCCGTTGGCCTTTGCCTGACTGAAATTGAAAAAGTCCTTATTAAGCCGCACCAGCAGAGGAAAGCCTTCTTCCGAAGCCGCAGCCGGCAGGTTCGCGCCCTCGGGCGTGGTGAGGATGTAGATTGAACCCGAATGCTGCCAACCCTGGTATTGGGCGGAAGCCGGTTGTAGGAGCAGCGCAAGCAGGACAATGCCCAGCATCATCGCTTTCATCATTTTACTCTCAAAATATGGGGTGGAACCTTCAGCCCTGGGAACGGATCATCCCAAGTCATCGGGCGGCTAAGACTACGATTCAGTCGCGAGACAAACATTACACTATCATGCCAACTTCACAGGGTCAACTTAGGGCGGGGAGCGGGAAATAGCGGTATTTCCAAAATGGCGATGAGCGCAAAACGGTAAAAACCGTTTTGCGATTTTCGCCGCGTCTGATGCAGTTGAATCCACGCAGGGTCTCGACGACCTTGAAGCAAGCCAATCGGCCTGCCCGTTTCGCCAAGTGCTCCTTCATCGGCCCGATCAACTTGCTCCGTTGGGGGCGCGATATGTCCACCGGAACCGAGAAAGCGAAATCCAAGTCCTCGCTCATGCGGTAGAAGTCACTGTGAACCTTGCTCAGACACGTCCCGCCCTTGGACGCCCAATCCACCTACGATCAACCTTCCCATCGCACACCTGCCGCGCACAAGAGTTTTGCGAATACCAGCGTCCGCCAAACCGGAAATTTGCTCAACGTCCGAGAAGACGTGCGTACTCGGGGAACAGGGTAGCAAATACTCGGTCGATCAGCGAATCTGTGTTCGGAGGCACATTCGTCCCCGCCAAGGGCGCAACTCCGTTATTATCAACCAAACGATTTCAGTCTGCAACAAGGCTGGCGTTTGGGACAGGAAAACTGCAAACTCCGAGGTCTGGTCCATTTTTCGGTGAGAACGGATGAAATTCACCCGAGATCCTTACCCGAAAACATGGACCTGACCCCTTCGCGTTGGACAGTCAGCCCTCGAAAATCAGTATGCCCTATAAACGCCGGGCAAGGGAATCGGATAGTTGCCGTCGGAGTCTTTCTTTACGGGAGCGGGGGCGTCCCAGGCGAGTTGCTTGGGAAACTCCGACGTGCCCTTGGCCACGGCGTCATCCCAGCGGACGACTTGGCCCGAGTAGGTTGCCATGCGGCCCAGCACGGCCGTCATGCTGCTGGTGGCGCCATGCCAGCCTTCGACGTACTTCTCGTTGTTCTTGATGGCGCTGATCAGATCATGGTGCTCCTGGACCATCGAGTCGCCGAAGAGGCTCTTGCGGGCTTTGCGATTTTCCTTGCTCTTGGCGGCTTTTTGGATGCCGCCGGGCACGCTGGAGTTGCCTTCCGTGCCGAAAACATGCTGCCCTTCGCGACCCCAAGTATTGGGAATGTGGCGGCACTGGCTGTAGAGTTTCGCGCCGCTCTTGTAGGTGAACTCGATAAAGTGGTGGTCGAAGATCTGGCCCGTGCCCTTCTTGTCGCCGTTGTAGCGGCAGGTGCAGCCGCCCATGCCGTTGGCCTCGACGGGATGATCGTCCATGGCCCAATTACAGACGTCGAGGTTATGGATGTGCTGCTCGCAGATGTTGTCGCCGCAGAGCCAGCAGAAGTGATACCAGTTGTTGACCTGATACTGCATCTCGGTCATGCCTTCGCGGCGCGGTCGATTCCATATATCGCCGCCGTTCCAGTATGCCTGGAGGAGGATGAGCTTGCCGAGCGCGCCGTCATGGATCTTTTCGATGGTCTCGATGAACTGGGGCGTGTGGCGGCGCTGGAAGCCGACGCCGACCTTCAGCCCCTTTTCTTCGGCCAGCTTGTTGGTTTCCATGAGCAGATTGAAGCCCGGAGCATCGACGCAGCAGGGCTTCTCCATGAAGACGTGCTTGCCGGCCTTGATGGCAGCGTTATAGACGAAGGGGCGGAAGCCGGGGGGCGTGGCGGTGACGATCATGTCGATGCCGCAATCGATCGCCTTCTGATAGGCGTCCAGTCCGACGAAGATATGCTCGGCGGGAATATCGACGCGATCGGGCCGATTGCGCTTGAGGTTCTTCGCCGCGTTGGTGGCAGGCGCCTCGAAGGCATCCGCCACGGCCACTACATGGATGGACGGGTCGGCGTCGAGACAGTTGTCGATGGCGCCGTTGCCGCGGCCGCCGCAGCCGATGAGGGCCACCCTGATTTTGTCGCTGCCGGCCGCATGGGCCGAACGAGCGAGACTGGAAAGCGTCAGCCCGGCAGCCACAGCCGTCGTGCCCTTAAGAAAAGTACGCCGCGTGGCAAGTTTTGTGTCACTCATGGAAAACTCCTAATGGATTGAGGGGAAAACGAGGTGGAAAGTGTGATTTTACTGTTTATTGGCCTGCGCCATTACATAATCTTTATAAGCGGTCAATTGGTCTTCATCGACTTCATATTTCATCGCCTCTTGGGCCGTCGGCGTCCGCAGCGGCCGGATGACGCGGAAGCCGACAAAGGTGGCATCGGTCAGATACCAGATGCTCTTGGGAATTTGCGGGTCTTGCTTCTTCCAGTCCTTTTCCGAGGCTCGCCGCGTTGCCGAGCGGCACTTCTCGGCATCATCGTCCCAGGAGCCGCCGCGGACCACGCGTCCGAACTCCTTCGTGTTGGGCGCCAAGGGGTTGGCCTTCCCGGCAGTCTTGCCGTAGAAGCCGAGATCATACTGGTCGATGACCCACTCCGAGACGTTGCCGTGCATGTCGTACAAGCCCCAAGGGTTGGGCTTCTTCGTGGCGACGCGATGGTACTTGTCGTCGCTGTTCTCGGTATACCAGGCATAGTCGCCGAGTTTGGCGGGGTCATCGCCAAAACTATAGGCAGTCGACTTCCCAGCGCGGCAGGCGTGTTCCCATTCGGCCTCGGTCGGCAGGCGGTAATAACGGCCCGTCTTGGCCGAGAGCCAGCGGCAGTAGACTTTCGCGGCGAACTGTGTCATGCATATCGCCGGCGTGCCTTCCTTGCCCATGCCGAACGACATCTCTTGATAGGGACTCGTCGGCACGGCAATCGCGTCGATCACTTTGTCTCGCTCGGTGGTCTCGGTCTTATTGAACTTCCGCCGCTGCTTGTCGAGGTTCAATGCCCACAATTCGTATTCGGTCCAGGTGACTTCGTGCTCTTCCATCCAGAAAGGCTCGACCGAAACTTCGTGCTGCGGGGCTTCGTCTGGCTGATGCCCTTTTTCGGCGGCCGGGCTACCCATCGCGAACGTGCCGCCGGGAATGGGAACCATCTTGAACTTTGAGTCAGTGCCGGGCACTTGCTCGTTGTAGGCCTTCATGCTGGCCGCGTCGGCGGCCATGGCCTCGGGAATGTCGAGCACTGGCTTGGGCATCCACTCGGGCGTCGGCCGGGCGAGAAGTTTTGCCTTGGCCTCGGCAATCTGCTCTAATTCGGCACTGCTGGCCATTCCGTTTTTGACGACCGGCTTGCCGGTGACATTCGGAAGACGAATCACAGGATCATAACTCTTTGCCGGCAAAGTTGTTGCCGCCGCCTTGTCGGCCGCGGGCGCGGTCCGTGAATAGAGGCTGGCCGCGATGCCGACCAGGACAACAAGAGCGAGAATCCATAAAACACTTTGCGGCAGGTTGCGAATGGACAATAATCGAATCATGGAAACCTCAAAGGCTGCTGCTATGAAACAGGTCGAAATCAGACGACTCTCGGCCCGAACGACTGAATGGGAAAAAACTCTGCTGGGCCGAGTAGTGGGGGTGTGGTTGCTGGTGGTGGGAATGTCGGCCGCGGCCAAGGGCGAACAGGCGACGGGCCAAGCGGTGCTCCGCCGTTTGGAGTTCACTCAGATCGAAATGGCCGTTACGGTCAAGATTGTATTGTATTCTACCGACGCAGAGACCGCAACTGCGGCGGCCAAAGATGCTTTTTCGCGGGTCCACGCCCTCAACGGCATCCTCAGCGATTACGATCCGGAAAGCGAGTTGCGGCGGCTCTGCGATACCGCAGGCGAGGGGAAAACGGTGCGAGTCAGCCCCGAATTATGGAAAGTTTTGAAACATGCCCAGCAGGTTTCCCGGCAGAGCAACGGGGCGTTCGATGTAACTGTCGGCCCGGTGGTGCGACTCTGGCGGCGCGCGAGGCGGCAGAAGGAACTTCCCTCACCCCAGGCCCTGCGGCAGGCACGAGAACTGATAGGCTACCAGTTGATCAGGCTGGATGCCGAGCGCCAGACGGTCGAACTGCTCAAGAAAGGGATGCGGATCGACCTGGGGGGAATTGCCAAAGGCTATGCCATGGACGAAGCCTTGGCCGTGCTCCAGCGGCACGGCATCACCCGGGCCTTGGTGGAAGCGGGCGGCGATGTGCGGTTGGGCGATCCACCGCCGGGCCGCTCCGGTTGGCGGGTTGGCATCCCGCCGCTGGAGAATCCCCGGGGCGAGCCGCTGAGCTACCTCGAACTTTCCCGCGTGGCGGTTTCCACGTCAGGCGATATCGTTCAGTATGTCGAGATTGCCGGCAAGCGCTATTCGCACGTCGTCGATCCGCGGAGTGGCATGGCATTGACCGATCATTGCCGCGTGATGGTCGTCGGTCCCACCGGCATGGCCGCCGACGCGATCAGCAAGGCCGTCGGCGTGCTCGGTCCAAAAAAGGGATTAGAACTCATCGATCAAACGCCAGGGCTGGCCGCCATGGTCACGCGAGCGCCCAATGGACGCATCGAGCATTATGAATCGAGTCGCTGGAAAGAATTGCCGCAAGTAAGGCTCATTAATCCATGAAACTCCTCAATAAGCGGCAGCGGGACACTTACCTGCGACTCATTCAAGAACTGCCTCTCGTGTCGATCATGTCCGATGAGCATTTGGACGCGGCGCAGGCAATGATTGACTGCTTGACGGACAAGAAAAACTCGACGGCGGCGAACAGGCGTATCTTGATGCCCTCTGCGATCTCGTTGCGGTGTACGAGGATCAGTATCATCCGATTCCGGCTGCCTCGGACGCCGACTTGCTGCGCCATTTGATGGAAGCGAAGGGCGTCACGCAAATTCAGATTCACAATGACACGGGCCTTGCCAAGAGCGGGATTTCGGAAGTCCTGGCAGGAAAGAAGCCTTTCAGCAAATCCATGATCAGGGCTTTGGCGACCTACTCTCACGTTCCGACATCGGTTCTAATGACGAACATCGGCAAAAAATAGAGTTGCCCTGCCCCGTCGTATTCGTGCCGTACTGCGGAGAGTAAAGAATAACATTCACGGAGCCTCGCCGGCTTCTGCCAGGATAGCCTTCGTAACTGAACGGGAAACAAAGAAACCGGCGCGCGACTCCAAATCTGCGATAACCGCGCCAAGATAAGCGATATGGCCTTCCCGCTTTGCAATAAGCATGATCGCGAGCAAGCCAAGGACGGGCAGGCCGCGTAATTTGGCAGCCGCTCGCCCTCGCTTTTCGTCGATCAAGAGGTAGTCCGCATGACATTCCGCGGCTAGGACGATCGATTCCGCTTCACCGCGATCAAGATCATTGGCCAAAGCATCCACGGCTAGCTGATCGCGAATGTTTCCGATTTCAAGGAATTCTGGAAGCGAGGTGTGAAACTGCAAGAGTTCAGACTTAACCGCTGGTGCCAAGAGAACGCGGCCAAACAGGATTCTCAGAAGATCGCACTGGCCGATCTGGAGCAGTGAAGTAACTGCTGAGGTGTCGCTTACAATCAGCACATCGGACTCCAATGCCGCGCGGCCTCGATGTCTTCGCGTGCATCGGCATCATCGTAATGGACTGGAATCTGCCGTTGCCCAAGTTCGTGAAGAAACTGGGACTGCGATAGCCCGGCAATTTCGGCTCCTTGCCCCATCGTGACGCGGTGATCAATAAACATCCCCACGGCGAGTTGCAGTCGCATCTCTTGCGGTGTAAACCGACACTCCAAATCCGCGGGTAATGAAACAATCATGCCACCCCTCCGTAAATCACATTTTCCACTCTATAGTTTTGCTGGTGCCAAAACCATTATACCGTGAAAACTGCAAATTCCAACGCTTGGTCACACAGTCACCCAGTGGACTCATCGAGCGTTACGCTGAAAATGCGTTGAAACCCAAAGGGGATCCCGATCGCCCAACCATTTCCCCTACAATGGGGAAAGTCATTGCTTTCCGCGCATTCGCTGGGAACTTCCCCTATCTCCCATGCGTCGAACCCGCAAGGTAGTATAGTATAAGGTTGCAGCACGATCCAAAATCTTCCCCCGCTGCGGAGTTGGGTCTGCGTCTCCGCAGCCATCCCTAGGCCCTGAAAATCGACTCGGCAACCGATGCCTGTCGCAAAAGTTCGAGGAATCATTATGACGCACATTTTCCGTTCATTGGTTTGTGCATTCGCCGTCGTGACGTTTGCTTCTTTGAATATTTTCACTTTGGTCATGGCCGCGGACGGCAAGGGCGAAGCGGCGAAACCAGCCGAGACGGCCAAGGCCGATGCCGACGCCAAGACCGATCGCTCCCTTCGCGAGCAGGAGATCTACATCCCCTACGAAAAGCTCCGCGGAGTTTTCGAGAAGCATGGCCGCGGCGTGTTCCTGCCCTATGAGAAATTCGAGGAGCTTTGGAAAGCGGCCCAGGACAAGACCCGGCCGGCAGCCGAGCCTCGTCCGCCGGTGGGCGCGGTGATTACCGAAATCGAGAACGAGGCCGTGGTGGCCAAGGACGTCGTGCAGGTCACGGCCCACCTGAAGATCGACCTGCTGACCGAAGGCTGGCATGAAGTACCCTTGCGGCTGGCCGATGCGGCTATCGTCCGGGCAACGATCAAGAACGAACCGGCCCGGCTGCTGGGCGGCGCCAATGAAGATCATCGTCTGCTGATCGAAAAGAAAGGCAAGCAGCCGGAGCAGATCGAATTGGTTCTGGAATATGCCCGGGCAATCACGCGCTCGCCGGGCCAGAATTGCGTATCGTTTCAGGCCCCGCAGGCTGCGGTAAGCCGTTGGAAGGTCCGCATCCCGCAGGCGGGCGTGAAGGTCAATCTGCATCCGCTGATTGCCGCCACGGAAGTCCCGTCAGTTGCGGCCGCAACTTCCACGAACAAGCCCGACGACAAGAAACCATCGGAGGAGAAAAAAACCGACGAAACGGTCATCCTGGCCTTTGTCGGCGCTGCACCTGAAGTACGGATCGACTGGACACCCAAGTCCGAAGGCGCCACGGGGCTTACGGCCCTGGCCAGCGTGCAGTCGGAGCAGCAGGTCTGGATCCAGGAAGGGATCACGCGGACCCGCACGACCCTGGCCTACGCGATCAGCCGCGCGGAATTGAACCAGATCGTCCTGGAAGTTCCCGCCGATTTCAAGGTGGTCAATGTCTTCGATCCCAACGTGCGGCAATGGTCGGTCGAACCGCCAGCCGCCGGATCAAACGTGCAGAAGGTCACGGCGCAGTTGTTCGAGCCGGCCAAGACCGCGCAGAGCGTGGTCGTCGAGTTGGAAAAAATTGCCGGCCAGAAACGGGTCGAGTCGCTCAAACTGCCCGTGGTCAAGGCCCTCAACGTCGGCCGCCAGCAAGGTTTCGTCGTGGCCCAGGTCGGCTCGGGCCTGCGGGCCGAGGCGGCCAAGACCAGCGGGCTGTTGCAGGTCGATGCCAACGAGCTTCCACCCGTGCTCCGTTCGGCCGTCTGGACCTTTGCCTATCGCTATGCCTCGGTGCCCTTCGAGTTGGAACTGGCCGTTGAGGAAGTCGCACCGCGAATCACCGTCGATTCGCTGGTCGACGTTCATTTGGAGCCAGAAAAACTCGCGCTCGATCTGACGGCATTGTACACCATCGAGCGGGCCGGCGTCTTCAAGTTGGAACTCGACGTGCCGGAGGGTTTTGAAGTCCGCAGCGTCACGGGCAAGCCGGTGGTTCTGGCCGCTGCGCCCGGAACAACGCCCACAGCCAGTTCAGCGGCCGAGGTCGATTCGCATCATATCGAGGGCGAGAGGAAGAACCACCTTATCGTGAATTTGGCGCGCAAGGCCCTGGGGCGTGTCGGTCTGCGGGTGGAGTTGCAGCGAGACCTGCACGAGGCCAACTTGCTGACGCCCATGGGCAAGTCGGCCGAGATCGACTTGCCGCTGCCGCAACCAACCAAGACAACCGTCGAGCACGCGTCCGGAAGGCTGATCGTACATGCCCCCGAGAGCCTGCGGGTCAGTCCAGCCAAGGCCGATGGGCTGCGGCCCGTGTCGTACCAAGAGGCGGTGGAAGGCATCTCCGTGGGGCGGTCGCCGACCGGCGGTTCCGCGCTTCGTCCCGTGCTGGCCTTCATGTTCACTCAGGAGCCGGTCGTGCTTCGCCTGGCGGCCGAGCGTCGCAAGCCCCAGGTCACGATCCGCCAACTACTCGTGGCGCGAATCGACGAGGGGGTCATCAAGTACCAGGCGACCTTCTATTACTCGATCCATTTCAGCGGCGTGAAATCGCTCAGGATCGACGTTCCGGCCGATGTGGCCCCACTGCTCCGCAACACCACCGCCGGCATCCACGAGAAGACCATCGACCCGTCTCCCGCCGACCTGGACAAGAACATGATTGCCTGGAGCCTGACGGGTGAAGGTGAACTGCTGGGCGACGGGCAGATTGATTTGGTGTGGGAAAAGAAACTCGACAAGCTCGATGTAGGCAAGGCGCTGGAAGTGACTGTGCCGAGGCTCGTTCCCCGCGATGTCGATCGGGCCTTTGGCCAGATCGTGCTGGCCAAGGCGGAAACGCTCGACTTTCAGGAGGCTGAAGATCTCAAGGGTCTGCGGCCCATCGACCCGCAGCGCGATCTTACGACCCCCGTGAGCGGAGCCGCGCGGGCCTTCGAGTTCCACGACGAATGGACGCTGCCGGTCACGGTGACGCGCTACGAACTGGAGGAGGTGAAGCGGACGAGCATCGATCGGGCCGTCTGCCGGATGGTGCTCACACCGGCGGGCGAGACTGCCGTGCAGGCCGTCTATCGGATTCGCAGCGTCCGCCCCTGGCTGGCCGTGCAATTGCCGACGGATGCCCTCCCCGACAGCGATCCGGTACGGATCAACGGCCAACTGGTCACCTTGCGGAAAGGCGATGGCGACGCGCTCGTCGTGCCCCTGTTGAGCGCAAACGCCGAGGAACCATTCGTGCTGGAGATCCGCTATACGGTCAAGAGCGGGCAAACCCTTTTGCTGCCGACGTTTTCGGAAGATACGGCGGTGCAAAAGGTTTACCTGTGCGCTTTCGTACCGCCGACTCAAGATGTCGTGGGCACGGCCGGATCGTGGGCCGAGGATTTTCAGTGGCGTTATGGATACCAGGACCGCTGGATACCGATCAACTCGGAAACGCACGAAAAGAAAGTGGAGTGGGTTTGCGAGGGCAATAATAGCGCTTTGGGCACCGCGAAAACATTCCATTTCGACGGCATGCCGCTGATCTTCTCCACGTTGCGGCCAGATGCCCAAAACAACGTCAGGCTCTGGACAATCGAGCATCAGACGCTGAACGCCTTGATCTTTGGCCTCGTGGTGGTGGGTGGCGTGGCGCTGCTGGGAACATGCCTGGCCCGTCGCGCGATCGCCGCGGGCGTGTTTGTCGCGGCCCTGATGCTGCTGGGTGTTTTCTGGCCGACGTTTTCGATACACGTTCTAGGCTGGCCGTTGTTCGCGGCCGTGACCATCGTACTGCTGCTGTGGGCGATCGTGGGACTGTTCCGGCTCTATCGGCCGTTGATGGCGCTTGGCAAGGCGTTTGGCACAACGTGGTCTGCGTGGGTCGCAGGCCGAAAAGAGACAAATTCACCACCCGCGGCGAATAACGGAGGTGCGAGCCATGAGTAAGGTGAATTACATTACGACACAATCCGACCGATCGTGGAATTCCCTACTGGCAATCATGGCTGCCCTTGCCCTCTGGACCACCGCCGCCGCGGGGGCTGGCGCCCCTGCCAGCGAACCGCGGAAAACCCGCGAGATCTACGTTCCTGTCTCCGACCTGAAAGTTCTGCTGGAAAGTGAGCCGCACCGCGTACTCTTGACGCGGCAGGAATACGACCAACTGGTCAAGAAAGCCAAAAAGGCCCCGGAAACACACGTTCCGCATCCGACGGTGACCGCCTCTTCCGACTATAACATCACGGTCGAAGACGGCCGCGCCAAACTACATGGAAAGATTGCCATCGACGTGCTGGAAGATGGCCTGCACGCGATACCGCTGGATTTCGGCGGCGTGGGGCTTCTGGCGGCAAAGCTCGACGACCAGGCCGCGCCCATGGGTTATGCTGCCGACGGACGGCTGAATCTGTTGGTCTCCGGCCAAGGCCGGCACCGGCTGGCGCTCGAGATGGTCGCACCGCTGGAAATGAACTCGGCGCAGCAGTATCTGAGTTTCCGCTTGACCAACGCCCCTGTTGGCCGCTGGCGGCTCACGGTGCCGGGCGACGTCGAGATCAAAGGCGGGGCGGACGTGGTTTCTCGCGCGGTGGATGCGGCCGCCAAAGTCACTCGCTTTGAACTGCTGCCCCGTAGCGGCGACTGCACGATCCTCATGTCGTTGAACAGCCATCTGCAACGCCGCGAGCAGGCGGTGGCCTCGCGATGCGTGTTGTTCGACGAGGTGACCGAGGCCTACGAGAAGCTCCACGCCACGGTAACCTTGTGGATTCTCCATCGGGCGGTCGATCGCTTCCGCTTCGTCGTACCCGAGGGTTTTGAGATTACGGAGATCAACTCGCCGCTTTTGGCCCGTTGGGAGATTGAGACGGAGGGCGGCCGCAAGATCGTGAATGTGCGGCTTCGCGAGCAGACGACCGAGACCGTCGTACTTTCCGTGGCCGCAATCAAGACTCCCAGCCAGTTGAAACCGTGGCACATGCCGCGACTGGAACTCCTGGACGTGGTTGGCCAAGTCACCGTCCTGGGGCTCTTGGTCCAGAAGGAAATGAAGACCGAATTGCTCACCGCCAGCGACCTGATTCCGGTCGACACGGCGGTCCTTGCCACGGCGCTGCCGGCTACGCTCGTACGGCCGGATCCCAGCGCGGTTCCGCTGCGCTACATCGCCGCATACTACGCCCCGCAAGGCGGCTACGAGTTGAAGGCCGACTTCAGCCGTGCTCCCACGACACTTGCCGCGACCACGAATTTGCTGCTGAACATCCAAGACAAGGGCTGCGAGGTGCAGGGCGGTTTCGCCCTGCTGCCCACCGCCGAGAAGCGTTTTGGCTTCGACTTCAGCGTGCCGGCCGGGTGGAAGGTGATCGAGGTCACCGGCCCGGACAAGTCGCCTCTGGCCATCGATCGCTATGCGAGCGACAAGGTAGGTCAGGCTTTTCAGCCTGACAATGTTCGTCAGGCTGGAAAGTCTGACCTACGGCTGGGCAGAGTTCACGTCAAGCTGCCTCAAGGAATTGCCACGGGTCAGATCTACGTGGCCAGTTTCCGCGCCGAGTACACGCCGCCGGGCTGGCTCAGCCCGTGGAAGAGCCAATCGCTTGAGTTTCCCATGTTTCGCGTCGCCGACACCCAGCGAGACGAGGGTGCCGTGGCCGTAATAGCCGAGGAAGACATGGAAGTCAGGCCCGACAAAGTGGATGGCCTGGTGCCGATCACCGCGGCGGAAATGGCTCGTTTTGGCATGGCCAACGGGGCGATGAACCTGGCCTATCGCTACGAAGCAGCCGGCGGCAAGGCGACGATTGCCGTCGATCGCACGAAGTCGCGCGCGACCGCGCGGACCTTCGCCTTCTTCCAGATCGTTCCGGAAGTGCTCAAGGCCCATTATGTCGTCCTTTATACGATCGAGGATGCCAAGACGCGGCGATTGGCCCTGCTGCTGCCCGCCTCGACCCCCGAGGCCCTGACAATCCGCGGCATGGACGGCGTAACGGTCAAGGAATTCACGCACGAGCCGGCTGGCGCGATGCGGCGCTGGAATGTGCTCTTGGACGAGGCCCGGCGCGGCGAGGTCCGCCTGGAAGTCGATTTCGAGATGCGGCCCCAGACGGTTGACGAGCCGCCCCTGCCCGATGAAGCCACGTTTCCCTTTCCCGAGCCTGAGAAGCAAAAGCCGGAAGATCCCCAACCGGACGCCAGCGGCAAGGTCATCGAATTGAAGGATTTTGGCCTGCCGCTGCTACAGGCCGATGGGGTAGTCTATCAGTCGGGCTTGGTGGCGATCGAAGGCGACCTGGAGTTGGGCGTGGACGTGAAGACCGACGCACGACGCGCCGACGTTGGGCAGTTGGCCATCGCCAAGTACACCCCCAATGCATACGCCAGGCTTTCCAGCCTGACCGGCGCCGCTAAGCAGCCGCCAATGCGTCTGCTGGGCACGTATGACTTCGTGGGCGAGATGCCCAAGGTCGCGGTCGACGTCTACCGCAATCCCAATTATGCATTAACGCCGGCGATCATCCAGCAAGCCAAGCTCACAACCCTGCTCTCGGCGGACGGCACGAGCCAGACCCAGGCCGCATTCCAACTTCGCACCAAGGCCCCCTATCTGGAAGTTGAATTGCCGGAAAAGGCGTCGCTCTGGTCGGCCGTGCTGGATGGCACGCCGCTGAAGCCGCAGAAGCGCGGCGGGGTTCGCCTGATCGGCCTGCCACCCGGCATGACCGGCGCAGCGCGGAGTCTGCAACTCGTCTACGAAGCGCCTGTGCAAGCCGTAATCGACGGCGGGCGGTTGAACCTTACCGCACCGCGGTTGCTGTACCGTGCCAGCCAGGCAGCGAAGCAATCGACCGAGATTCCCCTGGTGAATATCGAGTGGAAGGTCACGCTGCCGGACGGCTACGACGTCGTGGCCACCGACGGCACCCTCGAAGCAAAGCCGATCGAACGGCAGGGCCGCATTAGCTGTCTATCGGGTTCAGAATCGGAGGCCAATCCGAGCGAAAGACCCGCGCCCGCGCTGCTGGCCGTGGCGGGGGCGATTTATGAACTGGGCGGTGGGTTCCGGGAACATGCACGTCGCGCTGCCTGCAGGAATAACCTTATTCAGCTTGGAGCGGCAGCAAAGCCGTTCGATGACGCATTCGGTCCTGGAGTGCATGGTTCAAACGCGGAGAAGAGCGCGATTCCATCAGCCTCACTGCTTGAAATGAGCTATGGCGCAAAAGGCACGGAAGAATCTAAACGCGAAGGTGAGAAAAGCGAAAAGGCGGCTGCATTGAAGGGCGAAGGCGGTAAACCCGAAGGACGCGACGGAGAGGAAATGAAAGACGCGGTTCGGGACATTCCTCCGCCACACGTTGACAAGGAAAAGGTATTGCATCTGCCTCAAGCACTGACTCTTGCCGAGCCCCCTAAAGCAGACATGCCCGCATCGCCGCCGCCCGCCCCCGCGGCGTCTCCCGCGCCCGCGGCGCCTCGCGGACCTGCTGCCGACAGGGACGATCCTTTCGGGAACGACGCTTTCATACCCGCGCCTGCGGCGTATCCCGCAACTCCTGACGTGGTCAGCATTATTCCGCCGACCGATGCGAAGCCCGAATCGAGCAAAGCGCCGTCGGGCGGCTGGGGTAGTAACTGGGTTTCCAAACCGACCTACAAGCAAGACAAGCTTCTCGGCGTTCGCAGCCTGAAGATCGACGTGGAACAATCCGGGAAGGAGGAGCAACTTCTCAGTTTCAGCAGTTTGGGGGCCAATCCGCGGATCGGCATTACACTGGTTCGCCACAATCGGACCGAGGCCCTGATTTGGGGCGTGGCCTTGGCTGTGTTCGTGCTGGGCGTGGCCCTGACTAAACGGCCCGTGAGGGAAAAGACGGCGCTGGTGCTCGGCCTTGCGCTGGCCGCTGCGCTGATACCGTTGGCTTGGGACACGGTGAGCATGGTGAAGTTCTGCAATGGCGTCTTCTACGCCGCCAGCCTGCTGGTGCCCTACTACCTGGCTGCGGGCCTTGTCCGCTGGATCCTCCAAGGGCTGCGCGGCCTCGCATGCCGGTTCGGCAGCCCGGCCGCGGTCACAACGGCACTCCTTCTGGCGCTAACCATGTTGCTCTCGGCAAACGTCCAGGCCCAACCGCAACTGGTGGCTCCGGAGCTGCCGGTTGCCGTGCCCAGCGATGCGATCATCGTGCCCTACGATGTGAAGTCGAAGACGGGGATTCAAAACGCGGATCATCTGATGGTCCCCTACGATCACTACATCGAGCTTTGGAACCGGGCCTATCCCGACAAGAGAATCGAAGCCCATCCCGCCCCCCTGCCCTACGCCCTATCGGGCGTTGCCTACAGCGCAGTGCTGGCGGGCGAGGAGACGCTGAACCTTACCGGGGAGATGCAAATCAACGTGCTGGCCGACGGCTACGTCTCCATTCCTCTTGGGCTGCGCGGGGGCGTGCTGGCCCGGGCGGATCTGGACGGCAAACCGGCCCAACTTAAAGTCGTGGCTGCCGCCGCGAGTGCCGCGTCCGAGTCTGCCAAACCGAGTAAAGGGGGCAAGGCGGCCGCGGCGATGGACGCGACACTTCTAGTGCTGCAAGTTTCCGGCAAGGGAACCCACAAACTGGCGTTGGAAATCCGCCTCAAGCTGGGGCATGTCGGCGGTTGGCGGGGCACCAGCGGATCGCTGCCCACGGCCCCGGCCGCGACAGTCACATTCCGCGTGCCCCAACCGCGGACCGAAGTTCGCCTGGGCCAAGCCATCGACCGCCGGATTCATGAAACCCAGCGGCCCGATGAAACCCTGGAGACGGCCCTGGGGCCAGGCGGGGCGCTGCAATTGCAATGGCGTCCGAAAGTGGCGGAAGCCCAAGTCGATCGCGGCTTGACCGTGCAGACCGCCAGCCTGCTGGATATTCAGGAAGACGGCCTCCGCATGGCCTTGCAGGTCAAGCTGGAATTCCGCCGCGGGCAGCGCGACGCCTTCACGCTCTCACTGCCTGCCGAGTACCTCGTGGAAAAGGTGGTTGGAAGCAATGTTCGCGGATGGGAGATCCGGCGGGCGGCCAACGAGCAGACCGTCGAAGTCAGCCTGCTCAAAACGGCCAAGGATGGCGAGCAGTTCAACCTCTTCCTTTCGCGAAGCGGCAAAGTGGGGCATGCGCCGCTGGACACGTTCGCCGTGCCCATGGTTACGGTCCGCGACGCCGCACTGTCCAGCGGTCAACTCACCATTCGCCGCAGTTCGCTCTTGGACGTCCGCACCACGGAGCGATCGGGGGTGACGCGCGTCGACCTTGGGCCGCTCCCCGATTTGAGAGACGGCCCCGCGACCGAGGAGAGCGTGTTGGTGATTCGGCCTTATGAGGCATATCACTTTCCCACGACGCCCTTTGTGCTCCGACTGAGCGCTGCGCCCACCGTTGCCGAAGTGACCGCCGACGCCCAGACGAGCGTAAAACTCGATCCGACCGAGCCGAGCCTGGAGAGCAAGATTACCTTCCACGTCGGCCAGCGCAGGATTTATCGCTTCGAGGTGGCCGTGCCCGGCGATCTCCGCTTGCCGGAAGTGACGCTTCCCTCGCCCGGGATTTGGTCGATCGAAAAAGAGGGTTCGCCAAAAGGCGTTCCCCCAGTCCCTTTGGGTGAGGGGCGAAGCATCTTGAAAATTCAATTGCAGCAAGGCGTGCTGGGCGATTCGGCGGTGATCCTGCGCGGGAAGCTAGCCACCTTGGACACCCGGCAAGAGATTTCATTGCCGCAGCTGGAGATTTTGGGAGTCAAGCGGCAGGAGAGCCAGATCGCCGTGCAGGCCGACCCGGCCTTCACGGTCCAGGCCCGCGATTTGCGAGACTGCCAGGAAACCGAGTTACAGCGGGTAGCCGCCTGGCTCGATCCGCAGTTGCGGGCCGCCACCCGTCTGGCCTTGCACACCGCGAGCGGAGCGTACGCCGGCAAGTTGCGGTTGGCGCCGCGCGCGCCGGAGGTGGTCTGCGACACGGTCACCAACGTCCGCATCACCGATCGTGCGATCGAAGAAACGATTTTTCTCAACTACAACATTCGCAGCGCGGGGATTCATGAGTTGACCTTCCTGCTACCGGCCACGATGGCCGACGCGCGGATCTCCACGCCCATGCTGCGGCGAAAGACGGTCGCACCTGTCGATCCCAAGACCGCGGACAGCCCCCTGCGGGTCCACATCGAACTGCAAGGCGACGTGATGAACGATCTGCGGGTGCTGGTCGAGAACGATCGGCTGCTGACACCCGGCTCGCACGCGGCGCCGCTGCCGAGCTTTGAAGCGGCTGCCGTCGGCCTGACCGGCTTCGTGCGGCATCAGTACGCCGTGCTGGAAACCACCAATCGCGACGAGTTGGTCGTCGAGCCGCTCGTGGGGTTGGAGGCCCTCAGCCGGCAGCAACAACAGTGGCAGACTTTGAGCGATCTGCTGGGCGCCAAACGCCTCTACCAGGCCTATCTCCTCCAGCCCGGCGCTGTGCAGCCGCGGTTGTGCTTCCACCTGCAAAGGCACGCAGAGGTGGAAACGTCCGGGGCGCGGATCGATCTGGCACAGACCACGATCGTGGTCGATGTCAACGGCGCCTATCGCGCGAAGCTGGAGCTGAGTCTCGATAATTCGTCCGAACAGTTTCTCGACGTTGAACTGCCCGAAGGGGCGACGCTCTGGACCGTGCATGTCGCCGGCGAGCCGGTCAAGCCGGGCCAGGCGCTAGGCGGAGGAGATGCCCGGCACGTGCTGCTGCCGGTGCGGAAGACAGCCAAGGGCGATCTGAACTACCTCGTCGTGTTGAAGTATGGCGGCAAGATGCCGCCGCTCTCGATCATCTCCAGCGTGCAGTTCCCCTTGGTTCGCAATGTGAAATCGGGGCATTCGTCCGAGTTGGGGCGGCAGGGCAATATCGGCATCGAGCAGAGCCAGGTGGAGATTTTCGTTCCCAAGTCGCACCAATGGTTCGCCTTCGGCGGAACCATGCACCTGACCGCGGACGAAGCCGACCTGAAGGCCGGCCGGATGGCCGCCTTCAACAAGCAGGGGCAGCGGCTCCTCGAGGCCACTCGCGACAAGGATCCCTTCGCCCGCGTCCGCGCCGCCGAGAATCTGAAGAACTGGGTGGCCGAGGCCCAAAAGAACCAGGATGAGGGCGGCCGCGGTAGCAACATGGCCTTGCAGGGCCAGATCAGCGCAAGCGCAAGCATGGCCCAGCAGGCCCAGGATGTCTTGAAGTCGTCCACCGGCGGCAAGCAGGAAGAGGACGAAAGCGATGCCACCAACGGCGGCCGGCTCAACGATCTTTATCAGAAGCAAGGTAACGTCATCGCCCAGAACGGGCTGGCGCTTACCGGCAACAATACTTACAGCGGCGGAACGAACGTCAGCGCCGGCACGCTTGCCGTCCCAAACTCCGCGGACTTCAACGGAAACTGGATCGCGCGAAACAACTTGAACAACGATGTCACGATCGCCCAGCAACCTGCCCAAGCCAATGGACCAGGGGGTGGAGGCACTACGCTGCCAAGTCCATACTATTTGCAGGACGACGTGCAGTATTTCCCGCCGGGCACGCAAGCCGGGTTAGTCAAGCAAGGCGCCGGCGCGCCTTCGGGAGCCAACGCGAGTAGCGGCCAGACGGTCATCAACGGCGGTGCGCTACAGACCGCCAATCCGAATTTGGCCAATGGCCGGATCAATCTCAACGTGGAGCAGTTTGGCGGGCAGGGAAACTTTGGCAATGCGAATCCCTTCACGAACTACCGCGCCGCGGGAGCAACGGCCGGTATGTCACTAGCTCAAGCGGGGGCACAACCGCAGATGCCCAATCCCCAGTCACCTGTGCTACAGTCACCCGTCCTACAGTCCTACGGTCGCCGTTCCGGTGCGCGCGACGGTCAGCAGCGCGAATTGGCGGAGTACCAGCAAAAGCTGGCGGTGGCCAACGGCACCGTCGCCATTCAGCCCCAGGCACAAGGCGGCGAAGCAAACGCCAATCAGCCTTCAAGCGGAGCGGGCATGGGCATAAGCCCAGCGTCGGCTCCGGTTGTTCCGCCTTCCGATTCCTCGGTGGCCACGTTAAGGGAACAGGATAAGGTGAATTTTAATGAGGGAGTCGCCAGCGCGTTAAATGACGTCGATCAGGCAGTAGATCTAGGCGATTCAACGCCAAAAAGGACTGCCGTGCCCACCGCGCCCGCAGGTCTGGCGAGCCTCGATTTTGAATTGCCCACGGACAAGAATCTTTATGAACTTCACCGCTTCACGACCCCCCGCGGCGAGGCCGAGCTAACCGCCCGCACGATCAGCAACCGCACGCTCGCCAAGCTGGAATTGCTGGTCGGCATCGCGGCGGCAAGTCTGCTGGTTTGGGCAGGCTTCTGGCTAGTTCGCCGCGGCGCCCTGGCGTGGTTCCATCGTCCCGCAGGCGCCTCGCTGCTGGCCATCGTCGGACTGGTATCGCTGTGCGGTGGCGTGCTGCCGGTGGCCGGGGCGATCGCCATGCTGACCGGCATCGGCTTGCTGGTTGCACACTTCTGGCGGCGGCGGCTGACAGTATAGGGTTCGTGAATTGAACCACCCCGGAAATGAGATAGGGTTCTCGGCCAGGCTGGAAAGCCTGACGTACTAAGCCAGCCGTTGATCCCCGGATGTTTTGACGATAAAATGGTTCCATTGGAGGTCAAGATGGAAGAAAATCGCATCGTGGTTGAGTTTGAGGATTTGGACAGCCCCGAAGAGGCCGCTGCCGCACGAGAACAGGGCGAGCAGTTCGACCGAAACAGCACTTGGCTGCAATCACACATTTTGGAGATTGGCGGCAATTGCCGGGGAAAGTGCATTTGTATTGCCGGGCAGCAGCTCTTTGTGGGCGACACGGCAAGAGAAGCGATTTCTCAGGCAACTGCGGCCCACCCAGAGGATCGCGGCTGGTTCACGCGGTATATTCCCAGGGAAAGGGTAGTACGGATCTATGCTTTGCCAAGGTGAGTGGTCGCTATGCGACGACGGGATTGTCCGGCCGATCATGCAGGGGAGAATTCTGGACGGTAGTGGTATGTGGCGGCGTGTCGAATTTTTGTTGGATACCGGCGCGGACGGGACTGTGATTAGTGCCGACGTGCTGGAGGCGTTAAATCTTCAACGTATCCAGCCTAAGGATCGAATCGGTGGAGTTGGCGGCCTCGCAGATTCGGTAGATGTTACGACACAGATTGGTCTTGAACGCGACGATGGTCAATGGATTACCCTTCGCGGCACGTACGCAGCGTGCTTGCAGCAGGAAGCGTTGGATATAAGCATACTCGGCCGCGACATTCTGAACATTTTCGCTGTCGTTGTCGACCGCCCAGGGGATCGTGTGATCCTGCTCCATGGCGAGGATCGCTACGCAATTCAGCGTCGTCGGTGAATGTGAACCGGACCTTCTGGGTTCTCAACTCTCGTGCGGGAGCATGAAGACGTTCTCTGACAGAGGCGGAATATTGGCTAGCGGCTTTCGATTGGGACGACCATGGTCCTTTTGAGCAAGCTGCTCCAGGGCGGGAAGTAACTCGGCCAACTGCTCGACGAAGTTTTGTGCCAGCCGCTTGATACCGCGGCGCCGCGCCCGATCGCGAAGCTTGGCCGCCACCTGCATCAGGCGCGTTGCCTGCACACGGGCCAGACGGGTCGAAGCAGAAAATTCCCCCGGCTCGACGATAAGTTCCGTAATGGGCACATTCAACACGGAGGCCCAATGGCAGAGAGTACTGATCGAGAGGTCGGCCGATTCCTCCTTCATGCGAAGTTCCTGCACCGTAATGCCGAGCCGCTGGGCCAGCACCCGGCGCGGCATTTTTTTTGCCCGACGGACCGCTGCCAGACGATGCAAGACGACTCGCGGAGTGGTCGATTCCAACTCCACAATATCCTCCTTGCGGGACTGTGGATCAAGAGCATCGTCGCCGTTCATGGAATGTCACCTTAATGTGCAACAGCCAGGAGTCAATTGAAAGAATGGTGAAGAGTGGATAAGTGAATAACCCAAGAAATAACAACTACCACATTCCATTGTGTACGCAACAGCTTCAGTTGTCAAAAATATTTTTCCGTCAAGTCCTCTATTCCGGAGGTGCGATCTCTTTTCGCGTGCTCATCCGCTGGTGCAAGATGTCTTTATGCAGACAGACGTGGGGGCCATGACTCCGCTATTTGGCGTAGAATTGGACCCTAGTGCTCGTCCAAAAAACTTGTGGTGCGGGCGTCTCGCCTGCACATGCAGCCGGGACGGCCGCACCAAAATAACACGGAGTTAATGTTGGACAGGTACTAAATCCTTTCTGCGCTTGATTCTTCCGACGTAAACTTCTATACTTTATCTTCGTCGCCATTCACCAATCCCACCATGCATAACCGCCCTATTCCGCTCGAGCAGTTGCGAACCGGCCAATCGGCGCGGATCAGCCGGATTCACGGACATCCGGACCACGTCCACCGATTAGAAGAGTTTGGATTGCGGGGCGGAACATGCATCGAGATGTTCCGGCCGGGAAATCCTTGCATTATTCGCATGGCCGGGAACAAGATTTGTTTTCGCGCCAATGATGGATTGAGCATTTCCGTCATACCGATTCCTTTGGGCGATTGACGATTTGCCTTTCCAAAACATGCCGACCACCCTCGAGGAAGCGACACTGACAGTTGCCCTGATCGGCAATCCGAACACGGGCAAATCGACGCTCTTCGGCGCGCTGGTGGGCATCCATCAACACGTCGGCAACTATCCGGGCGTGACGGTCGAAAAGAAGACCGGGTGGATGGAGCATGAGAGTCGGCAGTTCCAACTGATTGATCTACCGGGACTTTACAGTCTTGCGGCTCGCTCGCGCGACGAAATGGTCGCCGTCGAGGTGCTCTTGCAACGCCGATCCGACATTGGGGATGTCGACGTGGTGCTGTGCATTGTCGATGGGTCAAACCTCGAACGGCATCTGTACCTCGTCAGCCAGGTCTTGGAATTGGGGTTGCCCACCGTCGTGGCGGTGAACATGCTCGATGTGGCCGCCAGTCGGGGCATCAAGCTGGAACTGCGGCATCTGCAAAATCGGCTGGGCATTGCCGTGGTCCCCATCCAGGCCAATCGCGGCCAAGGCCTTGCCGAACTGAAGGCGGCCTTGATCGCGGCCGTTGGTCGCGCGCCACGGGCCGATGCCTCGCTGTTTCCCGAGGTATTTGAAAAAGAAGTCCGTGAACTGCAAGTTCTCTTGGCCACCCAAGGCTGCCATGCGGCGACCCGTGAGAGACGGTCCGAAAAGCTCCCCTCCCCCACTAGGAGAGGGGCAGGGGGTGAAGGTGTGCAGAGAAGTGGCCACCACCTCGGCCCTCTTTCGGAGAGAAAGAGGGAGCAGATTCCGCTTTCCGAAGAGTCTTCGCAGCCGCTGCTGCCGCCGGCGCTGGTGCGGCGATTGCTTTTGGATGTCAGCGGCTACTTCCAGAATACGCTGCTCCCCAATGCCGATGAGCAGTTCCTTGGCCCGTTGCGATCGGCTCGGCAGCGCGTCGAGGCTGGGGGCTGCCCGATCCCGGCCGTGGAAACGACGGTTCGCTACGCTTGGGCACGCTCGATGCTGCAAGGCGTGGTGTCCGCGCCGAAAACCTTCGCCGTCACGGCCACCGACCGCATCGATCGCGTGCTCACGCATCGCGTCTGGGGGCTGATCGTCTTCGCGGTGGTGATGCTCATGGTTTTCCAGTCGGTCTTCGTCTGGGCGCGACCGCTGATGGACGCCATCGGCGCGGGCTTCGATTGGCTGAGTGGATCCGTGGAATCGCTGATGCCTGAAGGGGCGCTGCGGAGCCTGCTGGCCGTTGGCTTGATCGGCGGAGTGGGCGGAGTGGTGCAATTCCTGCCGCAGATACTAATTCTGTTTACCTTCATCGCCTTGCTGGAAGATTGCGGCTACATGGCCCGGGCCGCCTTCCTGATGGACCGCGTGATGGTCCGTGCGGGCCTGAGCGGCCGGTCGTTCATTCCGATGCTGTCGTCTTTCGCCTGCGCTGTGCCGGGGATCATGGCCGCGCGGGTGATCGATAACGAGCGCGACCGGCTGACGACCATCCTGGTTGCCCCGCTGCTGACCTGCTCGGCCCGCTTGCCCGTCTATGCCCTGCTGATCGCGGCCTTTGTCCCCAGGACGATGTATCTGGGCGGCATGGTCGGTTTGCAGGGGCTGACGCTGGCCGCGCTCTACGTCTTGGGAATCGTTGCCGCGGTGACGGTGGCCCTGGTGCTGAAGCGGACGATCCTCCGCGGCGCGACGCCGCCCTTCGTGATGGAGATGCCGAGCTACAAGTGGCCCGCGCCGCGAACCGTGGCGATGCGCGTGCTGGAGCGGGCATGGATCTTTCTGCGTACGGCCGGATCGCTGATCATGGCTATTTCCATCGTGGTTTGGGCTGCCGCCTACTATCCGCACAATCCCCGCATCGTGCAGCAGGAGCTGCGGCAGAAAGAGAAGTTGGAGGCCGAGATGGTATCGACCACCGACAGCGGGCAACAGGCAAAAATCGAAAAGAAACTAACCGAGTTGGACAACCAGATCGCGGCCAAGTATCAGCAACAGAGTGCGCTCGGCGTGATGGGCAAGACGATCGAGCCGGTAGTTCGCCCCTTGGGTTGGGACTGGCGGATCGGCTGCGCGGTGATCGCCTCCTTTCCAGCGCGGGAAGTCGTCGTTGCCACATTGGGCGTGGTCTATGGACTGGGCAAAAAATTCGACACCAAGTCGGATAAAAGCCGCGGGGTGTTGGGTGACCGCCTTAAACAAGCCGTCTGGGACGACGAGGAACCTCCCCGTCAGGTGTTCACCTTGCCCGTGGCGCTGTCGCTGATGGTCTTTTTTGCCTTATGCGCGCAATGCGCGGCGACGTTGGCCGTGATCCGGCGGGAGACAAACAGTTGGCGGTGGCCGGTTTTTGCCTTCAGCTACATGACCGGCTTGGCGTATCTTGGCGCCTTGGTGACTTACCAGTTGGGAACGTGGCTGCGGTTATAGGGGATACGAAAGGGAACGTCATGACACCGATGATTGAAGATATCCTGGTGCTGTTATTCGTGGGGGCGGCCGCCGTTTACACGGTCGTGCGGCTGCGCCGCGTGGCGGCGGGGCAAAGTAATTGCGTGTGCGGTTCCAAAGCCTGCACTTCCGCCGCGGGGCCGTGCGAGTGCAGCGTCAAAGACGCAGCCGCCACCGGTCAGGATAGCGAATTGCCGCTGGTCCCTCCCGCGTGCAACCAAGGTTGCGGCGGGTGCGGAAAGAGTTAATTCTGCAACGTCTTCACTTGTCTTTCCCCGCCAAAGAGCTAGAATGGTGGGAAGTTAAACTATCGAAGTTATCGTGAAGAAGGATGATTTTCCATGAAGCTCAGCGCACGCAACGTCTTAAAGGGAAAGGTCAAGAGCATCACCGAAGGTTCGGTCAACGATGAAGTGGTCGTTGAACTCCCGGGCGGCCAGGAGGTCGTTGCGGTGGTGACAAAGACCTCCGTGCAGAGCCTCGGGCTGGGCAAGGGGAAGGATGTCTTCGCCGTGATCAAGGCCAGCAGCGTGATGCTCGCCGTGGATTAAGATGGAGCCTCACTATGCCTTCCTGAGCCTGATGGAATGGAGCACGCTGCGGCTGAGCCTTCAGGTCACTTTGGTTGCGGCCTCGTTCAGCTTGCCGTTTGCAGTTGCCGCCGGATATGTGCTGGCCCGGTATCGTTTTCCAGGGAAGTGGATCCTGGAGATTCTGATCGACCTGCCCTTGGTCTTGCCGCCCGTGGTAACGGGCTATCTTCTTTTGGTCTGTTTCGCCCCGCACGGATGGATCGGTTCGATTCTGAGCAAGTGGCTGGGAATCAAAATCGTGTTCACCTGGCTGGGGGCGGCCCTGGCGTCGGCCGTGGTCAGTTTTCCACTTATGGTTCGGGCGATCCGCCTGGCGTTTCAGGGCGTCGATCCCCGATTTGAGATGGCCGCTCGGAGCCTGGGTGCAAGCCGCCTGGGGGCTTTCTTCACGATTGCCCTGCCTTTGGCCCGGCGAGGTCTGATTGCTGGTTTCATGCTGGCTTTCGCCCGCGGCTTGGGCGAGTTCGGCGCCACGATCATGGTGGCAGGAAACATCGAGGGCAAGACGCGCACGATCCCGCTGGCCATTTATACTCTGGCCAATACGCCGGACGGAATGGAGGCGACATGGCGTTTGGTGGGCCTGTCGATCTTACTGGCCTGCACGGCACTGGCGGCCAGCGAGTGGCTGGAACGGAGGCAGCCGCACGATGTCCGTTCTTAGCTTTCAGTGCCTGCATGGCTATCCGGCCGGGTTTCACCTGGATGTACGCTTCGAGGTCAACCATCCCTTCACGGCATTGTTTGGACCTTCCGGCAGCGGCAAGACGAGCATTTTGAACGCGATTGCCGGGTTTCTTCGACCTCAGCAGGGAGCGATTCGCCTGGGAGATCGGATCCTGCTCGACACAGCTCGAGGAGTATGGCTGCCGCCGGAAAAACGTCATGTGGGGGTAGTGTTTCAGGACTCCGTGTTGTTTCCCCACCTGACCGTGGAAGGGAACCTGCGGTATGGGCAGCGTCGGCGAGAAAAGCGCGGCCGCATGCTCGATTTCGCAAGGGTCATCGAGGTGCTGGAAATCGGGTCGCTCTTGCCGCGATTTCCGCGCAACCTGTCCGGCGGCGAGCGGCAGCGCGTAGCCTTGGGGCGAGCCTTGTTGAGCGGCCCGGAGCTGCTCTTGATGGACGAACCGCTTGCGTCTCTCGACGCCCCGCTGCGAGACCGCGTGCTGTCCTATCTCGAGCAGGCCGTTGCGGAGTGGAAGATTCCAACCCTCTTCGTGACCCACGCCCAGGCGGAGGTCCGCCGTTCGGCCCAGTGGGTGGTCCTTTTGGAAAAAGGGCGATTGGTCGGCGTCGGCACGCCGGAAGACGCGCTCAGTCAGCCGGAACCGCTGGCCTGGACCAATTCGACCAGCCCAATCAACCTGCTGCGGTTGGAAAAGGTCGAATCGCGATCGGGCGTTTGCACGGCCCGCGTCGGCAACCAACTGCTGCAACTGCCGCCCGGCAACGGCAACTTGCCGTTGCCCTCCTTCGTCCAGTTCTCGCCAACCGACGTGATCCTCGCCCGGCAGGAGATCGCCGGACTCAGCGTGCGCAACCAACTGCGGGGAAAGGTCTGCCGGATTGTCCCAACCCGTCAGGCCCTCTTCGTCGCGGTGGACATCGGCCCGATCCTCTGGGCCGAGGTCACGCCGCAAGCTGCCGCCGAACTGGAACTCCAGCCGGGGGTTGAAGTCGTCTGCCTGGTGAAGACCCATAGCCTGGTCGCCGTCCAGTAAGGAACTGGGAGTGCGGAGAGGCAGAATGTGGATAAGAGTTAGGATCCGATATCCAGGACTGCGCCCGGGTTTAAAAACACCACCCCCCCAACAGCCTGCATTTCGCCCAACGGGCTAATAGTTTTCCTGTCGGAGGGTGGGGCCTTCGGCACGAAGATTAAGTTATCGGCTTGCATTGGGAACGAAAGATCTTGTATTTTACAGTTACTCTTGCAATATTTGCTTGACCCAGTCTAAACGATCGAATAGACTGCAAGGAAGAAACGGGGATAGTGGGAAATGCCCTCGACAGTCGCGGGGGGCGTGGTGAGGAAAATGCTTTTCGGTCGGCAAGGTCGGGGCCGCGGGCGCCGGCTACGTTTTCTATTTGGATGGAGTATTGTCGTGAATTGCTCTATGCGGTTCGGTAAGTATTCGGTTCTTTCTTTGTTTGCCGTGGCCTTCGCGGTCTGGGCGAGTGCGGCGCAGGCGGCCACTACGGCCACTTGGTCAGGAACCAGCAGCGTATCTTGGTCTGACTCAGCTAATTGGAACTCGGGTGCCGGACCAGCCCCGCTTAGCGGCGATACGGCGACCTTCAACAACATCGGTGTTGGGCATGCTGCGATCGACACGACGGGCGGCGTCGCTATCAATAGCATTCTCTTCGACAATGCTGGCGCGCCGGCCTACACTCTCGGTGGCGAGACGATTACGTTGGATTCCGGCGGCAACATCACCATGAATGCCAGCGTTGTCAATAATCAGATGATCAACGCGGCCGTCAACCTCGGAGGCCCTCTGACCCTCACCAATAATAGCTCGTCGGGCACCTTGATGATTGCGGGCAATATGACCAATACGAACACGACCCTGACCGTTTCCGGCTCCGGCGACGTGACCCTCAAAGGGAATATCAGCCTGAATACCAGCCAAACCACGGACGGCGGTGCGATCACCATCCAAGGCGGTGGAACGCTGGAACTCGCCGGCGGTTTAACAGACAATGTTAAGCCTCTTGGTAAATATGGGTACGGCGTCATGAACGTCGGTACTGCAACTTCGGGCAACAACACCCTCAAGGTTAACGGCGCGACGGTGTCCATGGGCTCGCTCGTTATCGGCCAAGGGACCAGCAGCAACGGCAGTTTGTATGGCCAAAATGCCGTCCTGATCTCGACTCCCGGAAACGCATTAAGCCCGACGTATCAAGTTGGCCGAAACGCCAGTGATTACCGTGTGGGCGTGTACTCTTCCAGCAACAGCCTGACGATCTCCAACGGGGCCTATGTCGGAACCAATACCAACGGCGGAATTAACCGGATCTTTGTCGGGGAGTTCGCCGGCGCCAACAACAACACCCTGACCATCACCGGTTCCAACTCGCAGTTGAATTCGATCACGAACGCGATGTATGTGGGCAGCGGATTTGCCAATGGCCTTGTCACGTCGTGCAGCGGCAATACCGCACTGGTCAATAACGGCGGAAGCTTGGGGGTGCGGTTCCTGGTTGTCGGCGGCAGCTTTACTGAATCCACTGGCACCCCTGGCCCGGGCAGCAACAACTCGGTCGTCGTCAGCGGCCTGGGTTCGTCGCTCAACATCAACGTGTCTCCGAGTAGTACCCAATTCGTGGTCGGTGCTAGCGCCGGCAGTTCCGGCAACAGCATCAGCGTGCAAAGCGGGGCCACCGCAACGGTCAACGGCAACGGCGGTACATCGCCGTATACCAAGCTTTGCGGAATCGGTCTGGCCAATGGCGCGGACAATAACGCGATCACGATCAACGGCAGCGGTTCGTCCCTGGTCTTTACCTTTGCCAATCCTCTCACCATCGGCGGACAAGTCACGGGGGGCGATTATGGCGGCCCAACCGTCGTAACCGACAGCAACGCCAGTGGAAACCATCTGGATGTCCTGAGTGGCGGCTCGGCAACGATCAATACGGCAATCTATCTGATGGGCGTGAACTCCGCCTTTAATTTGGGCGACGGCGGCAGCCATGTCTCGGTCGCGACGGTGGGCACACTCTCTCCCTTAACCCCTTTCAGTCCCGACGGGGTCTACCTGAAAAACTCAGATTCCCGGCTGAATATCAATAACGGCCGGCTGGTTGCCAACCAACTAGGCCCACTGGTTTCCGGGCCGGGCCAGATCACTCTGAATGGCCCCGCTTACTTTTACACGGACCAAGCCCCGATCCCGCCGCTCCCGGTAAACTCGCTCGACAGCGCGATCACTGGTAGTGGCAGCCTGACCAAGGAAGGTTCCGCGACGCTGACCATTTCTCAGACGAACACCTACAGCGGCGACACCAAGATCGCCAAAGGCGTACTGAATTTAAGCAGCAGCCTGGCGATGCAGAATAGCTCGCTGGACACCTCCGGCGCAGGCATCATGACCTTAAGCAGCAGCGTCACCACACCGATCTTCGGCGGACTCAAGGGCAGCATCCCGCTGGCGGCGGTTATCCATAGCAGTTTGACTGTAAGCGTCCGAGATAAGCAGGGTTGACGAGTAGGGTAGCATGGTGGGTAGTTCTGTTTTCTCTCACCCTGGCATTTGGAGGCTACCCAGCTATGAAACGAAAAGTGA
>Ga0209697_10000376_pt1 | contig 73615 bp, 56 predicted proteins | sample AliMusrvi5mmetaG_FD_184115 | JGI IMG/M metagenome (GOLD analysis project Ga0209697, IMG submission 184115) | Freshwater lake bacterial and archeal communities from Alinen Mustajarvi, Finland, to study Microbial Dark Matter (Phase II) - Alinen... | ecosystem: Environmental > Aquatic > Freshwater...
TTGCCGGTGGCAACATTCAGTTACACCGGGACACCTTATTGTTCCAATGCCGCAAATCCATCCCCGACCTTCAGCGGAGGCGGGGTAGCCGGGACCTTCTCTTCAACCGCCGGGTTGAACTTTGTCAGCACCTCAACCGGCCAGGTGAACCTCTCCACCAGCACCGCCGGAACCTATACCGTTACCAACACCATCGCCGCCTCGGGCGGATGCACGCAGGTAACGGCCTCAAGTCCGATTACAATCACAACTTTGCCAACGGCGACGATATCCTACGCGGGAACTCCCTTCTGTAAAAGTGTTGTAAGTCCCCAGGCGGTAACATTTACCGGGACAACCGGGGGAACCTATTCGGCTGCACCGGGAGGATTAACCATCGATTCAGGAACAGGAGCCATTACCCCATCAACCAGCACGGCCGGGACATACACCGTCACCTACACCATCAACGCATCGGGCGGATGCAGCGTGGTGACGGCCACCACTTCGGTCACCATCACCGCAGTGCCGACCGCCACGATTTCTTATGCCGGAACACCCTTTTGCTCCTCAGTTGCAACAGCGCAGTCGGTCACCTTAAACGGAACCGGTGTTTATACCGGCGGGGTCTATTCCTCAACAGCCGGGTTGTCGATCAACTCCTCAACCGGTGCCATCACCCCCTCCACCAGCACGGCCGGGACTTACACCGTGACCTACACCATCCCCTCCTCGGGTGGTTGCGCGGCGGTGCCGGTCACAACATCGGTCACCATCACCACCTTGCCGGTGGCAACGTTCAGTTACACCGGAACACCTTATTGTTCCAATGCCGCAAATCCATCCCCGACCTTCAGCGGTGGTGGCGTGGCCGGGACCTTCTCTTCAACCGCCGGGTTGAACTTTGTCAGCACAGCAACCGGCCAGGTCAATGTATCCACCAGTACTGCCGGAACCTATACCGTTACCAACACCATCGCCGCATCGGGCGGGTGCGCACTTGTAACAGCTTCAAGTCCGATTACGATCACCACTTTGCCAACTGCAACAATATCCTACGCGGGAACTCCCTTCTGCAAAAGTGTTGTTGGTTCCCAGCCGGTGACATTTACCGGGACAACCGGGGGAACCTATTCGGCTGCACCGGGAGGATTAACCATCGATGCCGGAACAGGAGCCATTACCCCAAGTGCAAGCACTGCCGGGACCTACACCGTAACCTATACCATCGCTGCCTCGGGCGGATGCAGCGTGGTGACGGCCACCACTTCGGTCACCATCACCGCAGTGCCGACCGCCACGATTTCTTATGCCGGGACACCCTTCTGCACCTCGGTTGCAACGGCGCAGTCGGTCAACTTAAACGGCACCGGTGCTTATATCGGTGGCACTTATACAGCATCACCGGCTGGGTTGTCGATCAACTCCTCAACCGGGGCCATCACCCCTTCAACCAGCACAGCCGGGACTTACACCGTGACCTACACCATCCCCTCCTCGGGTGGTTGCGCGGCGGTGCCGGTGACAACTTCGGTGACCATCACCGCGGCACCCACCGCAACCATTTCTTATGCCGGAACGCCATTCTGCACATCTGTCATCAATCCCCAACCCGTAACTTTATCAGGATCTGGTGCATATACCGGCGGAACCTTCACCTCAACAGGAGGATTGACCATTAACGCATCAACCGGGGCCATCACCCCTTCAACCAGCACGGCCGGGACTTACACCGTAACCTATACCGTTCCGGCGTCAGGTGGTTGTGCGGCCGTCCCGGTAACAACATTGGTGATCATCACTGCAGCACCAACAGCCACAATATCTTATTCAGGTACTCCATTCTGCACTTCAATCAGTTCTCCGCAGTCGCCAACATTATCAGGATCCGGGGCCTACACGGGCGGTATCTATTCCTCAACAGCTGGATTGTCGATCAACTCCTCAACCGGGGCCGTCACTCCATCCACCAGCACGGCCGGAACTTACACGGTCACCTACACCATCCCCTCTTCGGGCGGTTGCGCGGCGGTGCCGGTCACAACATCGGTCACCATCACCACCTTGCCGGTGGCAACGTTCAGTTACACCGGAACACCTTATTGTTCCAATGCCGCAAATCCATCCCCGACCTTCAGCGGTGGTGGCGTGGCCGGGACCTTCTCTTCAACCGCCGGGTTGAACTTTGTCAGCACAGCAACCGGCCAGGTCAATGTATCCACCAGTACTGCCGGAACCTATACCGTCACCAACACCATCGCCGCATCGGGCGGGTGCGCGCAGGTAACGGCTTCAAGTCCCATTACGATCACAACTTTGCCAACGGCGACGATATCCTACGCGGGAACTCCCTTCTGTAAAAGTGTTGTAAGTCCCCAGGCGGTAACATTTACCGGGACAACCGGGGGAGCCTATTCGGCTGCACCGGGAGGATTAACCATCGATGCCGGAACCGGAGCCATCACCCCATCAACCAGCACGGCTGGTACCTATACCGTAACTTATACCATTGCCGCCTCGGGCGGATGCAGCGTGGTGACGGCCACCACTTCGGTCACCATCACCGTGGTGCCGACCGCCACGATTTCTTATGCCGGGACACCATTCTGCACCTCGGTTGCCACACCACAATCGGTCACCTTAAACGGCACCGGTGCTTATACCGGCGGGGTCTATTCCTCAACAGCTGGATTGTCAATCAATTCTTCAACCGGGGCGATCACTCCATCCACAAGTACGGCAGGAACTTACACGGTCACCTACACCATCCCCTCTTCGGGTGGTTGTGCGGCAGTGCCGGTGACAACATCGGTTACCATTACAACATTGCCGGTTGCAACGTTCAGTTACACCGGAACACCTTACTGTTCCAATGCCGCAAATCCATCCCCGACCTTCAGCGGCGGCGGTGTGGCCGGGACCTTCTCTTCAACCGCCGGGTTGAACTTTATCAGTACCTCAACCGGGCAGGTGAACCTCTCCACCAGTACCGCCGGAACCTATACCGTCACCAACACCATCGCCGCATCGGGTGGGTGCCCACTTGTTACAGCTTCAAGTCCGATTACGATTACGACTTTACCAACTGCAACAATATCCTACGCTGGAACTCCCTTCTGCAAAAGTGTGGTTACTCCCCAGGCGGTAACATTTACCGGGACAACCGGGGGAACCTACACCGCCTCCCCCATCGGGCTTACCATCGATGCCGGAACCGGAGCCATTTCACCAAGCTCCAGCACACCAGGCACCTATACCGTAACCTATACCATTGCCGCATCGGGTGGATGCAGCGTGGTGACGGCCACCACTTCGGTCACTATCACCGTGGTGCCGACCGCAACGATTTCTTATGCCGGGACACCATTCTGCAAAAGTGTTGTTGGTTCCCAGCCGGTGACATTCTCAGGAACAACCGGGGGAACCTATTCAGCTGCACCGGGAGGATTAACCATTGATGCAGGAACGGGTGCCATTACGCCAAGCTCCAGCACACCAGGAACCTACACCGTAACCTATACCATCGCCGCCTCGGGCGGATGCAGCGTGGTAACAGCCACCACTTCGGTCACTATCACCGCAGTGCCGACCGCCACGATATCTTATTCCGGCACACCCTTCTGCACCTCGGTTGCAACAGCGCAGTCGGTCACCTTAAACGGCACCGGTGCTTATACCGGCGGGGTCTATTCCTCAACAGCCGGGTTGTCGATTAACTCCTCAACCGGGGCGATCACTCCATCCACCAGCACGGCAGGAACTTACACGATCACCTACACCATCCCCTCTTCGGGCGGTTGCGCGGCGGTACCGGTCACAACATCGGTCACCATTACAACATTGCCGGTTGCAACATTCAGTTACACCGGAACACCCTATTGTTCAAATGCTGCAAATCCATCCCCGACCTTCAGCGGAGGCGGGGTGGCCGGGATCTTCTCGTCAACCGCCGGGTTGAACTTTGTCAGCACCTCAACCGGGCAGGTGAACCTCTCCACCAGCACCGCCGGCACATATACCGTTACCAATACCATCACCGCCGCGGGCGGGTGCGGGCAGGTGACCTCATCAAACACAATCACCATTACGACTTTACCGACGGCGACCATTTCCTATGCCGGGACACCCTTCTGTGCTTCCGTTGCCACACCACAATCGGTCACCTTAAACGGCACCGGTGCATACACCGGCGGGACCTATTCCTCAACAGGTGGATTGACACTTAACGCATCAACCGGGGCCATCACTCCGTCAACCAGCACAGTTGGAACTTACACCGTAACCTATACCGTTCCGGCTTCAAATGGTTGTGTAGCCGTCCCGGTGACAACTTCAGTCACGATAACCGCAACACCCACGGCAATAATATCTTATTCCGGGACTCCTTTCTGCACCTCAATCAGTTCTCCACAGTCGCCAACACTATCAGGTTCCGGGGCCTACACCGGCGGGGTCTATTCATCAACAGCTGGATTGTCGATCAATTCTTCAACCGGGGCCATCACTCCTTCAACCAGCACTGCCGGTATATACACCGTAACCTATACAGTTCCGGCTTCAGGTGGTTGCGCGGCTGTACCGGTGACGACATCGGTTACTATAACCACATTACCGGTGGCAACGTTCAGCTATACGGGAACTCCTTATTGTTCCGATGCTTCAGATCCTTTGCCCACTTTCAGCGGTGGCGGGACAGCAGGAACCTTCTCATCAACCACAGGCCTGATATTTGTAAGCACCTCAACCGGGCAGGTCGACCTTAACCTGAGTACCTCGGGTACATACACGGTGACCAACACCATTGCCGCTTCAGGTGGTTGCGGCATCGTAACTGCCACAAGCCTGATCACCATAACGACATTGCCCGTGGCCACCATATCCTATCCCGGATCCCCGTTCTTCGTCGCTGAAGCACCGCAGAGTGTCGTTCAGACAGGCAATTCCGGGGGAAGTTATTCGGCCTCCCCTCCCGGGCTAACGATAAATTCATCAACCGGGTTGATCACGCCCTCCACGAGCACCCCCGGGACTTACACCGTAACCTATACGATTGCTCCGGCAGGCGGATGTGCAGCCGTAACGGCCACAACAATGGTGACCATTCTCGTTGGTGATATCATCCTGGTTTCAGGCTCCAATAATGCCGACGGCTATTACGGATCCCTTACCAATACAGCCGGAGCCTTTAGTGCAATCAACGCCCAGAACCAGACCGGGAAAACGATAACAGTCACCATTGCCAAGAGCTCGCTTGCTGAAACAGGAGCCAATGCATTAAATGCCGGATTATGGACATCAATCAATATCTATCCCACAGGAAGCAGTGTAATCATCAGTGGCAATGTTGCCGGGCCGCTCATCAACCTGAATGGTGCCGATAATGTTACCATCGACGGCAGGATCGGGGCCACAGGTGCAACACCCGACATGATCATTACCAATCCGAATACCGGAACCTCCTCAACAACCATCCAGTTCATCAATACTGCCGAAAACAATACCGTGAAATATTGCACCATCAAAGGTGCTGAAACGAGCGCAACGAAAGGGATCATCACCTATTCAACCGCATCAGCCGGCAACGGGAACGATGGAAATATAATTGATCATAACAACATCACCGGCGATGCTGCAGGCAGACCTGTCAATGCGATTTATTCCGCTGGCTCTGCTGGCTACGAAAACAGCGGCGGGATCATCAGCAACAACAATATTTATGACATCTGGCGCAATGCCTCAGGGACCAGCGGAATTCAATTCGGGGCTAGCACAACCGATATGACGATTACCAACAACAATTTTTATGAATCAACCACCATCATCCCGGCAGGTGCTTATACCTATTCCGACATCTATATCAGCAATACTTCCGGGAATAACTTTGTAATATCCGGGAATTACATGGGCGGACAGGCTGCCCAATGCGGGGGCAGTGCCCTGACTGTCAATGCTGGCGTTGCCCACCTTTTCCAGGCGATCTACCTGAATGTCGGCGCAACAACAGCATCCTCCGTACAGAATAACACCATCCGGAACTTCATCTACACCAGCAGCAGCCTCGGCCCCTGGCAGGGCATCAATGTTGCAGCAGGCGCTGTGAACATCGGCACTGTCACCGGGAATACCATCGGCTCCACCACGGGAACAGGCTCGGTTACCGTTACAGGTTCGGCCACCGGTACCAATATTTATGGTATTAATATCGCAGGTACCGGTACTGTTGATTGTGAAAATAATAAAATCGGCTCGGTTACCGCGAACAATACCTCAGCCAATGCAAGCAATATTTACGCGGTGAACAGAACCAATACCGGTATTACGATCATCAGCAACAATACGTTTGGAAGTACATCAACCCCAGGCAGCATCAATGCATCTTCTGCAAGTTCGGGCAATGCCCAGAGCGTCATCGCAGTTAACAATACCGGGACAGGAACTGTCACCATTAACGGCAATATCATTGCTAACCTTGTCAATGCGACCAGCAACGTCACCGCCGCAACGGCAGGATTGGTCAATGGGATTGTTTCGACCAACGGGACGAACACCATTTCAAACAATACCATTCATGACCTTGCCATTGCCAATGCCAACACCTCGTCGACCAATACAGCCGCTGTATGCGGTATTGCCCTGACCGGGACTACGCTGAAAACAGTTTCGGGCAATACCATCTACAACCTGTCAAACAGTTTTGCAACCTTCGCTGGAAATATAATTGGAATCTACTTTACCGGGGCCACCGGTACAAACGTGGTTTCGGGCAATTTCATCAACAGTTTGTCGGTAACCGGTTCAACTTCCGTTTCGGCCACGGTCTACGGGATCAAGATAGCCGCGGGTGCCACAAACTATTATAACAATATTATCAGTTTAGGTGGAAATACGACCACCACGATTTACGGGATGTATGAAACCGGTGCTGCAAACAACAACAATAATCTCTATTTTAATACGATATACATCTCTGGCACACCGACATCAGGGGCGTTGAACAGCTATGCTTTATATAGTGCCGTTACGACGAACACCCGCAATTTCAGGGATAATATCTTTGACAATGCACGTTCCAACAGCGGCGCAACCGGGTCACACTTCGCCATGTACATCCTTTCCACCGGCGGGACAATCACAGCCGATTTCAATGATTACCTGGCGCCGGGAACGGGTGGAATCCTTGGATATTACGGTGCAAATAAAACGGTATTGCCCATCGTCTCAGCCCAGGATGTCAACAGTATGATCAGCATCCCGGGTTTTGCAAATGCAGGCGGAACAAATGCAACCGACTATTACCCCTCTTCACAAATTCTGGCAGGGACTTTCATTATCGGGTTCCCCACGGATTATGCGGGGATCACCAGGTCGGGAACCCCCACCATCGGGGCATATGAAGGAGTACTGAATCTGAATGTCGACGTGTACAAACTTGGGGTATACCAGGCCACCTATGTCCATCTGAAAGATGCTTTTGATAAAATCAACAATGGATTCCATACCGGGGCCCTTGAAGTCAGGATCAAGGCAAATACCACCGAAACCACAACGGCAACGCTGTACCAGAGCGGGTATAACAGTGGGTCCGGAATTTCGAATTATACATCGGTGAAAATTTTCCCCACCCTATCCGGGATATCCGTGTCAGGCAACCTGGCGCTACCGCTGATTGATCTGAACGGGGCCGATAATGTCGTCATCGACGGCAGGGTAAATGCTGCCGGCACATTAAAAGACCTGGTCATCAACAACAGCAGTACCTCTGCGGCAGCAACAACCTCTACCATAAGGTTCATCAATGACGCCAGCACCGATACCATCAGGTATTGCACCATCAGGGGCTCCGAAACTTATGCCACAAGCGGGGTTATCCTCTTTTCAACAACGACGGCCGCCATCGGGAACGACAACAACCTTATTGACAATAACAACATCACCAGCAGTACCGACGCCAACAGGCCGCTGAATGCAATATACTCGGCAGGAACAACTGCAAAGGAAAATAGCGGGATCACCATCAGTAACAACAACTTTTACGACTTCCTCAACCGTGCAACGGCTTCCAATGGGATCACCCTGGCAGGATTTACCAACTCCTGTACGATATCAGGCAACAGTTTCTATGAAACCACATCATTCGTTGCTTCCGCTGCCGTAGCCTTCAACGTAATTTACATTAACAATACATCCGGCACCGGGTTCTCGGTTACCGGGAACTATATTGGAGGCAAGGCACCACTTTGCGGGGGCGCCGCATGGACCAAAACCGGGCAAAACACCGCCTTCACCGGCATCAATGTGAATGCAGCAACCGGGGGATACAGCAATGTCCAGAACAATACCATCCAGAATTTTTCATGGACAAATGCCGGTGTCGCTGCCTGGACCGGGATCAATGTTCAGGCAGGGGATGTTAATATAGGGACAACAACCGGCAATACCATCGGCTCTGCCACCGGGACAGGCTCCATAACCTATACAAGCACGACGACCGGAGCCTTCGTCTATGGCATCAACATTCCCGGTGCGGGAACGGTTGATTGCGAAAACAACATCATCGGGTCGATCACGGGTGCCAATGCATCAACCCTTGCAACCAACGTTTACGGGATCAGCAAAGCCGCGGTTGCAGGAACCACCATCATCAGCAACAATACCATCGGCAGCCTCATGCAGGCAAACAGCATCCAGGCCTCCTCGGCCAGTACCAGCAATCCACAGAGTCTCTTCGGGATTGCGAATGCAGGGACCGGAACGATCACAATCAACGGGAATACCATTGCCAATCTTAAAAACGGCACGACCAATGGAACGGCAACAACAACTGGTCTGATCAACGGCATCACCTCCTCCAACGGAACAAATACCATTTCCAACAACATCATCCACGACCTGTTCATTGCCAATGCCAACACCACGACCACCAACACGGCTTCTGTTTGCGGGATCGCGCTGACCGGTGCAACCCAGAGAACGGTAACCGGGAATACGATCTATAATTTATCGAATGGCTATACATCTTTCCTGGGATATGTCTACGGCATCTATTTCACCGGTGGCGCCGGAACCAATGACGTTTCCGGCAATACCATCTATGGACTCGGGGCAACCGGGGCTACCGCCGGCGCCGCTTTTATTACAGGAATTTATGTAACGACCGGTTTGGGGACCAACACCATTTCACGTAACTTTATTTACGGCATAACAGCGGCCACCTCCTCCACCGCCAGTATCTATGGCATCCGCATCGCTGCCGGCAGTGCCAGTTATTTCAACAATATCATTTCCCTCGGAACCAATGCCCCGGCAACTATTTATGGCATTTTTGAAACAGGAATCGCCGGCACTACCAACAACATATATTTCAATACAATATATATAGGTGGAACACCGGCAACCGCCGCCTTGAAAAGCTATGCATTATACAGCGCGGTTAATACAAATACGCGTGATTTCAGGAACAACATCCTTTATAATGCGCGGTCGAACAGCGGGTCTGCCTCAGGAAACCATTTTGCACTGTACATTGTAACGACAGCGGGTACCCTTACCGTGAACTACAATGATTACACCGCCTCCGGGACAGGTGGCATCCTTGGGTATTACGGGGCCAACAAAGGTGCATTGCCCATTGTAACCGGGCAGGATGGGGCCAGCATCACCACTGCCCCGGGCTTCATCAACCCTGGCGGCACAGCTGCAACCGATTATAAAATCAGCGTTTACCTTCTCGGGACGGTAATCACCGGCATCACCACCGACTACGGCAGTATTACGAGGGATGTTCCCCCGGGTATGGGAGCATGGGAGAAGTTCCTGAAGAAATGGAAAGGGTCTATCAGCACCAACTTTGGCACGGGTGGCAACTGGACCGACGGGATCGTTCCGTCACCCGGGGAAAATGTAATTTTTGACAACAGCCCGGTGCGCGACTGTTTCCTCGATGCCGACAGGACCATCGGTGGCCTGACAATTAACCAGTCGGTTGAGAAAATGGTCCTGAATGGATTTAAATTGTCGGTAGGCGGATCCCTTGCCCTGACCAGCGGGGGCCAGATCGATGCCAGGTCAGCCGGCTCCACCATCGCATTTTCAGGCAGCAGTCCACAGACCATCGGGGCCGGAACATTCGTGAACGACAGTGTATTTAACTTCACAATGAGCAACAGCAGCGGGGTCTCTCAAAACGGGAATACCGAAGTGAACGGCACCCTGACCCTCTCCGGAGGTATCCTGACCCTGGGTTCAGGGATCTTCGGAATCAATGGTTCCATCGCCCTTTTCAGCGGTTCGGTCACTGCAGGCGCCACCTCCACCGTCAGGATAGGCGGATCCGGGATCCAGCTGACCATTCCTGCAAACACCTTTACCGGGAACTCGCTCGGCAACTTCACCATCAACCGCGCAGCTGGCGCCGTTTTGGGGAGCAACCTCTCCGTATCTGGCGTGTTGAACCTGCAAACCGGCAATCCATCCGCAACCGTGGGCTCCCTTGAAACGGGTAGTTATGTGATCACGATGGGGGCATCCGCCACCACCACCGGGCCCGGTGATGTAAACGGGACCGTTACCCGTTCATCTTTTGCAGCGAACGTTCCGTACACGTTCGGGAATGCCTTTACGACCCTCACTTTCGGCACCGGCGGCACAATGCCCACCGGGATGGGTGTCAGGATTAATATCGGGATTGCCCCTGCGTGGAAAGCCGACGCGATCCAGCGTACCTACGACATCGTCCATACCGGCGGAAGCGGCGCAGCCGTAAGCATCCATCTCCATTATCTCGACAGCGAGTTGAACGGAAATCCCGAAGCCGACCTTTATCCCTGGGATTATGATCCGACCGCAAACCCGGTGATGCTGGATAAACTGCAGCGGACCGGTTCAAGTGCGACAGACAACTGGGTTGCAACCACTGTTCCTTCGGCAACCTATTTTGCTACCGCCTTTTCCAACCACACGTTTACCCTGGCCAAATCCATTTATGTCACATTTGCAGGGGTGAAGGGATGGCGCATGATCACCACCCCCACCCTCACCACCAGTGCCGACCTGCTCACCGGTTTTATTTCGCAGGGAGTTCCGGGATCATCCTACCCGGCGAAACAGCCGAATTTCCTCTGGTTCGACGAGACCGACACCCTCACAACCAACATGAGCTGGCGTACAAGCGTATTTACCAATAACCTGGTGAAAGGCCGCGGTTATTATTTTTATGTATTCGATTCCGTGTCAGGATCATATAGCGACACCCTGCCACGCCAGATGACCGCTTCCGGGAACGGGTATTTCCCGGGCACCTTCAGCTATTCCGGCAGCAACCAGCATCTCACCTACACCCGGAGGGTTGGCGGCCAGATCAGCCAGTCGCCCACCGATACCATCTTCTACGATACGAACATCGATGACCAGGGATGGAACCTACTCGGGAATCCCACCCTCCAGACCCTCAACTGGGATGCCAGTGGCGGATGGACCAGGTCGAATGTTGATAACACCATATATATATGGGATCCTGCCTTTAACGAATTCAGGGTGTGGAATGGGGTGAACGGGAGCCTGGGGAACGGACTGATAAGCCCTTACCAGGCATTCTGGGTCAAGGCCAATGGTACAAACCCAACCATGAGTTTCACGAATTCGGCCCTGACCACGGGCGGGTTCTTCTACGGGGGCTCCGCTGTCAAATCACAGCAGGCCAATGCCGGCCCTTCGGCCATCAACCTGAGTCTCAACTCGGCGGGGCTGCAGGGCAGCGCCATGATCACCTTCATGGATGACGGCAAGGTGGGTCCGGATGAATGGGATGCCTACCGGCTGGAACCCCTCACCGATTCATGGATGGAACTCTTCTCCCTCTCCTCTCCCGCCCATACCATGCCGCTCGTGATCAACAACCTTCCGGCCAACGGCGGGGACTACATCAACCTGCCCTTGTTTACCGGTGGACAGAAACATGGGCAAAGCCTGAACGGAACCTATACCCTGAACTGGGAACTTCCGTCCGACTGGCCATCCGACTGGGCCATCACGCTGGATGATCACCTGAACAAAACAGCGATCTCCATGCGCAACCATCAAAGCCATACCTTCGAACTCTCAGGAACAAAAAGCATTTCCTCCGGTCCGGATACTGCACTGGGAGTACCCGTGCTACCCGGCAGGATCATGAACCCGGTGTCGCATAACAGCCTGCTGAAGAGTTCGACACAACTGCCGCCATTTTCCATCGTTATTCAAAAGGGAGTTATCAACGACGACCCGGTGTATTATCCCCCGACCGCCAAATTGCTCCAGAATTATCCGAACCCCTTCACCTCAGCCACAAGTTTCAGGTTCAGCCTGCCGGTTGCAACCTGGGTTTCACTGAAAATTTACGATATTTACGGCAAGGAGATGGATGTCGTTGCCGACCGCTATTTCAATGCGGGCATTTACACGGTTACCTGGTCGGGACAAAATATCAAGCCGGGCATGTACATGCTGCGCATGAAAACTGATGCAACCACCGATGTGGTCAAACTGGTTAAAATAATTCATTAAAAGAAGTCACTTGATGATATATCTTAAGAAAATAGTTCCGTGGTATCGCCTGGCGGCAATCCTGTTTTGCATGTTCATCTTCCCGGGGATCCAGGGACAAAATACCATCAGTATCAAGGCCTCCGCCACTGTTGTTGAAGCAACGGGCATCGAGCTGATCACACTGAAGGACATCAGCATCGACGAAGCTTCCGCCGCCAACGGCATCCTGAACATCTCCCCGGTTACCGACGAAACGGCCGGCAAGATGCTCGTAAAAGGCAAGATCAATTCAACCGTCAGGTTGTCCTATCTCAACCAGCTTTCGCTTGTCAACACCTCCGGAGAAGGAACATTGCTCTTCAAATACATCGTGAGCGGTAACGCTACCGACAACCAGCGTGCCTCTCAGCTGCTCGACCAGGTTGAACGGATCGTGCAGTTCAACGACAAGGGACAGTATTATCTGTGGCTGGGAGGGCAGGTCGACCTGACCAGGGCAAAGCCGGGAAGTTATAACGGGGAATTCACCATCCAAATCGAATATATCTGACATGCATTTCAAATTCAAGAACCATTTTTCTGCAGTAGCGATCCTCCTTTTCATATTATTTACCTGCGGTGGCGCTCAAGCCCAGCACATCAGTTTCGGGACCTGGGCCGGCGGCGACATCGTGATCACACCTGGTATCCCGGGCGATCTCAATTTCAACAACAAAACCCAGGTCATCACCCCCGGGTGGAACCAGTCGGTCACCATCAGCCTTCATGACGCGGAGGCGGCAGTCCTGGCAATTGAGGGAACGGAATATTATGATGTAACCGTTACCATTGACGCTCCCCCCACCCTCGACCTGGATGCTTCCAACAAGATTCCCGTTAAAATTCATTTCGCATACTCGAATCTCAACCCTGCGAATGTGACGGTGGCCAAAACCCAGGCCATCGAAGTCCCGGTCGGGTTCAATTCGGCCACCTTTCCCATTCTCAGGCGCACCAACGGCCCCCCGGGCCCGCCACCTACGCCGCCCTCGGCCGGGTACACCCCGCCCAGGAAAACAGCATACCTATTTATTTACGGGACACTTGGGCCGGTTGGCAACGTTGATGCCGGGGCATACGAAGGCACTGTCAATGTGACCGTTGAATACAGTAAATACAATTGATCATGAATTTTCGCCGGTTTCTCCCTCCATCCAACCCCACATTTTCCCATTTTGAGAAATATTTTGCCATTTTGAGATAATTCAGTCCGTGTGCCAAATATATTTATATTGATTATCAATTGTTTACAGAATTCATTTCCTTTGGTACGGTATTGGTAACCTCTTTATCATCGCACAACTACCAACCTAACAAAATCAGGTAGTGATTGAAAAAAGAGTTTGAAAATCCGGTAAATAATTTTACATTTGTACCGGAATAAAAAAAAACCAACTGCAAACAATTAAAGATGAAAACGATGAACCAACACAAACTGACCGCCGCCCTGATCCTCGTGTTAGGGTATTTTTCGCTCACAGCGAATGTGGCCGGGCAGACGGTGAAGGTTGATCTCAAAGTCAATGCGACGGTTGAAATGATGCAGGTCACCCCGTTTGAAGTTGTTCCCGAAAACTGGGCGATTGCAACAGGCAAAGGTTTCTCTGGACGCACCCACTCCGTCAATACCGTGGGTACCTTTACAATCAGGGGCAAGGAAAACCAGGACATCCTCGTAAAGCTTGACGCACCGGAAGTGCTGACCAACAAGGAAAACCAGACCATGCCCTTCAACATGAAACTGGCCTGGCACAACACCCCCGCCGGCGACCTTAACAACCTGAAGTGGTCCAATGACAAAAGCAACGTGTTCAACCTTATGAAAAGTGCGGAAGCAGCAAACGGAAAAAATGTAAAGGATAACAACCAGCAGGCATACCTCTACCTCAAAAGCACCGCCGAGGTGCCGGTACACGCCGCCAGCCCCTTCGAAGGCAACGTAAACCTAACAATCGAATATTAGAACAGGCAACAAAAAGCAATATAAAGAACTGGTAACAAAACCATTGACCAAAAAAACAAAAAAATAGCGAACCTTTTTAACAAAATAAAGTATAACTACCCTCAGTATAAATACTCATAACAAGAAATAACAACAAAGACAAATAAACACAAACAAACAAACAAACACAAAAAAACAAACACCATGAAAACAACTATGAAATTTTTTGCATTGATCGCCATTATGTTAGGATTTGCAATTGGAGCTAATGCTCAATCAGGTACAGGTACTACCCCGGCCAAGGCAACCGTGTTACAAGCAATTACTGTTACTGGTTTAATTGATCTTAATTTTGGTACTGTATCTCCAGGCTTATTAAAGACAATTGACCTTGTTAATCATGCTACTGGCGGCCAGGCAGGTTATGGAACAGAATCAACTGGTGAATTTACAGTTTCAGCTGCTGCATCTTCCAATGTTAATCTTAAATTTACTACTCTACCTACCCAATTGGACAAATCTACTGATCACATGCCTATTGACACTTATACAGCAGGTTACGGAGTCGCAACTCCTTTCGCAGGGACAACATTTATTCCTGGAACTGGTGTGAATATTTCAACTTTCCCGACGAATGTTATCAATTCACAAAATTTAATCTATGTTTTTATCGGAGGAACTGTTCATCCTGATCCTTCACAGGCCCCAGGTGCATATGCAAGCACAATAACTCTTACAGCCACCTATAATTAATCTTTGCCTTTATTTAAGAATCAAAATCATATTTTCAAAACCTGACAGACATAATGATCTGTCAGGTTTTTTCATTTGGGTCTGTTAATAAAATATTTATTAGAATCTACCCTTTTAATCATTTTTTTGAAATAACAATAAATTGGGACATTTTTTTCCATTCTATCAAAGGGGCAAATGAAAGTTTTTGTAATTTCACAGAAAAATTGCGTAACCTTATACTCCTATTTTCGTATCAACTAATAACTTATAAATGCTATTCTGACTAACTCATACCTGTTACATTTATTTAACTCTGCAAACATGAAAAACATTAAAACTGCGGTCGTAATTTTATTTCTTACCTTAAGCTATACTTTGCTGCAAGCGCAAATAGCAATTTCGCCGCCTTATGTTTATATTGACGGTAAGAGTGGAGTTGGGAACATTTATATCACCAACAATTCAACCCAATCCCAGGAAGTTGAGATATCATTTACTTTTGGTTATCCATCCTCAGATGCTGATGGAAACTTAGAAATGAATTATAACGATAGTGTTGCTTATAAACAATTTGCCCTGGACCCACTGGTTCGCGCTTTCCCTCGCACGTTTATTTTACAGGCCAAACAACAGCGTACCGTTAGGGTTCAAGTAAAACCTTCGCCTGGAATGACTGATGGGTTTTATTTTACCAGAGCAAAAATATTAGGGAAGCCACAAACGGCAGAAGTTGCAAAACCAGTTGCTGACGGTATCAGTACAAAAATAACTTACAATTTCGAGCAGGTAATCCCAGCTTTTTATAAACGAGGGAAGGTTACAACTGGTATCAAAATTGATAAGATCGATGCAATCCAAAAGGATACCCTTCTCTTGATTAAAACTTCGCTTGAACGCCTTGGGGAAGCTCCATTTATTGGCAGTATGATTGCAAAACTTATTGACTCAAAAGGGAAAATTGTTGCTACTAGTACATCCTCAACAACTGCATATTTTAAGGTTCTGAGACGTTACGAACTTGGAATTGGTAAAGTGAAATCAGGAGCATACAAGCTTGAACTTTCCTTTGAAACCAAACGCAATGATATGGCAGCAACTGACTTGGTGCAGTCCCAACCAGTCAAAGAGGCTATCGACATATCGATCAAATAGTTTTGGGAATAGAGGAAAATGAAAAAAAAACTCATTTCCTTCCTCCTTATTTGTTTAATTACTCTTCCGGTCACTCTTGTTTTCTCTCAAGCTTCCAAGGATGAGGAAGTGATGCTTGCGTTTAGATTCCCCGCAATTGGCAGTGTATACGTTAGCAGTATACTTAATGACCAAGCAAAGCAAAGCTATCTGCCAATCACTGAATTGTTCAATCTGTTTCAAATTAACTATGAACCGGATATTAAAAATTTCACGGTTCGAGGGACTTACTTGAAGGCAGATAATCCGTTTGAGATTAATCTCTCAAAAATGCAAATTAAATTGGGGAAACAGGTATACTCCATAACTCCTGATGATTTTCGCATTGGCAATGTGGACTTTTATTTAAGTCCTGCCATCTATGAAAAGGTTTTTGGTTTAATATTCACGTTAAACGTTGATTACCTTACTATGACCCTTGTTACAGATAAAAAAATGCCTATCCAGGAGAAAAATGAGCGGGAAGAAAAGAGGAATAAAATATCATCCGATCAGCCCAACAAAGAGGACTTTCCGCTTGCATATAAAAGGGCTCGAAAAATTGTGGGTGGAGCAATGGTTGATTATGCACTAAATGGGCTTGCTTCTAGTACTTCTCAGAGTTTTGGATATACTTTTACTGGAGGGATGGAAGTATTTGGAGGCGATATACAGGGAACTGTGGTTGGATCCAAGACAAACAACATGCCGAATTATTTGCAGACGAGCAATCTTCGCTGGAGATTCGCAGTTCGTGACAATCCATTCTTTTCAACATTTACATTAGGGCAGTTATCAACAACAGGATTGATGCGCCAGCAGATTAGGGGTATTGCAATAACCAACGATCCTGTTGAACCAAGAAAGAACTTTGATGCCTATGTAATTGACGGGCATACCGAGCCTGAATCAGAAGTTGAGTTGTATTTGAACGATCGTTTGATCAGTTATATGCGCGCTGATGAATTAGGATATTACAGATTTAATGTTCCGGTTTCTTATGGCACTTCACGCTTGAGTACCCGTGTATATACCCCATCAGGCGAAGTAAAACTTACCGATCGGGAATTACAGGTTCCGTTCACCTTTTTGCCAAAGGGCGTTGTCTCCTATAATTTGCAGGGGGGGACAATTGACAATTCGGTTAGCCAGATCACCTCTGACAAATACGTCGGTCATGGAGATTTGGCGATGGGAATCACAAAATGGTTAACTGCATTAATAGGGGCGGACTACTCTACTTCAAGACTCTGGAAATCTACTCCTTTCATGTATGGAAGTATTTCTTCACGCATCGCCAAGCAATATCTTATCACTGCTGACATAGCTCCCGTAAGTTATTATCGGGCTTCTGGAAGTGTCATGTATCCCTCGGACCTAAGCATAAATATAATTTATTCCCACTTTTTGCATAAAGACATATATAATCCACTTGGGGCCATCGATGATATTGTTGGAAGTATTTATATCCCAATCAACATTTTAGGATTGAGTGCCGGGTTGCGATTGGGAGGTCAGCAAACTGAACTTTTAGGAAGTACAACGACTAAAATAAATATTGATTTAAGTTCTAGAATCCGGCAGTTCAACCTTAGACTCAATTACAGAGATGCCTTCAGCCATTTCCACAATGCTGTTTTTTTTAATGAAAATTCTCTCACGACATCCCTTACCTACACGATTGCACGTGTCCCTGGTATTCCCATATTTGTTAGAGGTACCTTTATTAGAGCCCAGGCATTTTATGATTTCAGAATAGATAAAATAGTGCAAACTGACTTACAATTGTCAAGAACATTGTTCAGAAATGCCAGGCTAAATGCGAGCATTGGTTATAACTATCAGCAAAAATATTTTTCGACCGAGGTGGGTTTCACACTTGACTTGAAAAGTGTCCGCTCAACTACGACTTTTAATTCCCTGGGTAGTCTTGCTGCAATCCGACAGAGTCTGAACGGCTCCATCGGCGTGGATGCCCGCAACGGCAAATTGGAACCCTCGAACCGCGAACAGGTGGGGCGGTCGGCGGTGTCGGTGGTGTCCTACGTGGACAACAACAACTCGGGCACCTATGACAAGGGGGATGAAATTCTCCCCTACAATTCGGTCACCCTCGACAACCCGGTCACCAGCGGGGTGGGCAGGGACGGGGTGCTGCGTCTGAGCCAGTTGCAGAGTTATTACCGGTACAACCTCAAGGTAAACCGCAATGCCATTGCCGACCCGACGCTGGTGCCGCTCAACGGCGAGTTCTCCTTCGTGACCGACCCAAACCAGTATAAAAGGATCGAGATCGCCTTCTACCGCGGCGGGATCATCGACGGGAAGGTGCTCATCGACCGTCCGGCCGGGATGGAAGGCCAGGGCGGGTTGCGGCTGCTCATCAAGGGCGTTTCCAGCAAGTTCGAATTAACCGTCCACAGCTTCTCCGACGGGGGGTTCTACGCCATGGACATCCCTCCCGGCAAATACACCCTCGAGGTCGACCCTGCACAGCTTGGATTCCTCGGGGTCACCTGCCCGCAGGGCGCCCTGAAATTCGAGATCCAGGCACTCTCGCAGGGCGATTATGTCGAAGGTCAGAAGATCATCCTGGAGCCAACACCCGATCCTGAGAAACCTGATGGAAAGTAAACGGGAAGAATAATGGATTGATGGAACGGGAATTGGGATAAAGACCGGGAACCTCCCTTTCAGAACCCGGCATAGGCCAGCTGGGATGCAGCCTGTTTGGCCTGCGACAAACCTCTGTAGGAATCACCGCTCCCCCTGAAAATATGAAGATTGACGAATTCGAGAACGAAACTGATCTCATGGGTGCCGCCGCATTTGTGGGTCCCGGCTATCTGCATGTCGTAGGTGTAGGTTAACTTGATGCTGGTGCTGCCCGACATCACGTAACGGTAGCCTCCCGACAGGGCCGCGGAATTGCTGTTGACAGGCCCGTAGACGCCATGATACCACGCACCGAAATAAATACCGTAGTTGGTCAGGTTCAAGCCGGCCTGGAACTCGTTTACATTCCCCTGGTGCTGTACCATGATCCCCGGGTTCACCTTCAGCGGGTCATCTTCGCGGGCATTGAATCCCGAAGCGCACCTGACGGAAAAAACAAGATCGGCGTGCCCCGTATATTTGCGAGCGATGGGCGACTTTGCCGTTTCCGCAAAGGATTCATCCGGTTCAAAAAGATGGTCAATCGCAACACCAACGGTACCTGAAAGGCATCCCTTGTTGTTGACGAACTGAACCACGCCGCCGATTCCGACATCGGGGATATTTAAAACATTGCGGCCCGAACGAATAAAACCGGAATCATAAACATGACCATATTTCTCCGACAACCGGTCGGAAGAGTTGAACTTGTCCCACGAGATGCTCTTCTGAATCCACGATGCCCTGATCCCAACCTGCCCGATCATGTTGCGGTTGAAAGGCACCCTCGCGGCAAAAGAGACGCCAAGGTTGAAATTTTTAATGAAACTCAGTCCTTCGTTGTCGGTGTTGAGCATCACCCCAAACCCACCGCTGCCGGGAAGATTCCTGTCACCTACATCGGCCGAAACATGGTACGCGTTAAACCCGGTGGCCGGTGTCGGCCCCTGGACCAGGGAGGTCAGCCTTACCCGTGCACCTGTATAAATTCCTGTAAAGGCTGGATTGTAATATAACGGGACATTTGAAAATTGTGTGAAGTGCATGTCCTGGCCGAAAACGCCGGGAATTATAACAACCAGGAGGAGGGCAACAGATAAAAATATTTTGTAAATTTTTGCCATCAACTTTCACAATTTCGTGATGAATAGCCATCAGTAACTGTGAACAAGGCAAATATTGGTCCAAAATCAGACTATATAATATATTTACATATTTATTTTTTTATAGTATTGATATTAAGATATTTAAAATATACAAATATTTTAGATGTAAATATATTTTATACTTTTATTATGATAAACAATTTTTATTACTGTAAATTATTCGCACATGTGTGCGATTTCAAGACAGAGTCATTTTTCAATTTTCAGCTTTGCCGATGGTGATGTTGTACTTCTTCATTTTCCGGATGAGTGCATCACGCGTAATCCCTAGTATATCTGCTGCCTGCTTCTGATTATAGTTGCTGGAAACGAGGGCTTTCCGCACAAGGTCAACCTCGTTGCTTTTCAGGTTTGCAACAGGTATTCCCGCGATCGGGGAGGCATCGGGAGAGGTTGTCAGCGGAAAATCGCTGGCATTGAGTATATTATTTTTACATAGGATGATGGCACGTTCGGCCATGTTTTTCAGCTCCCTTACATTCCCCGGGAATGAATATTTTTCAAGTGCCCTGAACACATCCTTGTGAATCGCCAGCCCCGGCCTGTTGAATTTCTGGGCAAAGGTATCCGTGAAATAGCCGAGCAGCGGCCTGATGTCTTCGGGCCGCTCCCGGAGGGGAGGAATGTGGATATGAAGCGTATTGAGCCGGTGAAGCAGGTCAAGCCGGAATTTATTCTCCGATACACGCCTTACGATATCATGGTTGGTCGATGAAATGACCCGGAAATCGGTGCGAACCGGGTTGGTGTCGCCGACCCGGGTGATCATCTTTTCCTCGGTTGCACGCAGAATCTTTGCCTGGAGGTTTAAAGGCATGTCGGCAATTTCGTCGAGGAAGAGGGTTCCATGGTTGCACACTTCGAAGAAGCCCATTTTGTCGGCAATCGCACCGGTAAACGACCCCTTCTTGTGACCGAAAAATTCGCTTTCAAGCAGGGAATCGGTGATGGCGCTGCTGTTTACCGGGCAGAAAAAATGGTCCTTACGGATGCTGGAATAATGAATGATCCTGGCAATATTTTCCTTGCCCGTGCCGCTCTCCCCGGTGATCAGCACGTTGGTGTCAGGGTACTTGGAAGCCCTGTCGGCCGCTTCGATGATGTCGCGGATCATCGGGCTGACACCGATAAACTGGCGGTCGATCCTCTCTTCGAGTGTTTTGGAGATCAGGGAATTGCGCTCCTCAATCAGTTTCAGTTTGCGCTGAAGCTGCAGGTACTTGGTCGTCCGCTCGATCGCAATCTGTATATCGATGTGCCGGAATGGCTTGCGCAGGTAATCGAACGCACCCAGCCGCATGGCCTTGATAACGGTATCCATGTCGCCGTGCGCCGAAATTACAATGACCTCAACACCGGGATACTCGACTTTGACATCTTTTAAAATATCAAGCCCGTTAACGCCCGGTAACCGGACATCAAGGATGAAAAGGTCAATCTCCTGCTTGTTCAAAACATTTACCGCATCGGCATGCGTATTGGTTTCAAAAGACTCAAACCCCGACTTCTGCAGGAATTCAAACAACTCCTCGGTAAACTGTTTTTCGTCGTCCAGGATGAGAATCCTTATTTTTTCTTGCAGCGCCATTCTTTCTTAGTTAGGTTTCTTCTGTAAAACAATTTTAGCAACCGTGCCTTCGGGCGGTTTACTTGAAAATTCGATGTCACCGTTCAACTCCTGCACGATCTGGTATGATACCGACAAACCCAGACCGGTGCCTTTCCCCGCATCCTTGGTCGTGTAAAAAGGGAGCATGACCTGTTTGAGTTCCTCTTCGGCAATTCCAATCCCGTTATCCTCAACTTCTGCAATGATTTCCTGGTTCTCAGTAAAGGTCCTGATCCTGATTTTTTTTTCGAATGGAAAACCCAGCCTCGCCTCCTTTTCCATCAGGGCGTCTTTTGCATTCGAAAGCAGGTTCAGGATGACCTGTTCAAATTTATAGGTGTTCCCGGTCAGTTGGGCAAGGTGGTCGTCAAGGGCAAGATCGAGTGTGATGCCGTGATGCTTGAACTGTTCGGATATCATCGAAACCGCGTTCAGGATGCTCGAATTGATGCTGAAATCGGTCAGGATGTAATCGTCGTGACTCCTGGAGAAGACCCTGATATGGTCAATGATGTTCCGGATACGGGTGATGTTATCGAAGACCTTTTCAGTTTTCTTGTGCAGGTAACTCTTCTCTATTTTTTCATCCGAAGAGAGTTCGTGCAGGATGTTGTCGAGTGACATGGAGATGGTATTGAGCGGCTGGTTGATTTCGTGCGCGATTCCCGATGCCATCTCCCCCAGCCCGGCCATCCGCTCCGAATGGATCAGCTGCATTTCGAGCTTTTTGCGCATGGAAATGTCGCGGATGATGATCATGAAGGAGATCGGGTTCCCTCCCGGGTCGTGCAACAATGCGGAACTGGCTTCGGTGATGAAAAGCGATTTATCCTTTTTCCGGAAGCCTGTTTCCAGGTTTTGCGCCATCCCTCCCGACAGGGATCTTTCGAAGATGTCCTCAACCTTGTTCCGGGCATCGGCAGAGATAAGGGCAGAAAAATGTTTCCCGATCAGGTCGGCAGGATTTGCGGTTCCGTAAAGAACCATGGCAACCTCCGAGACTTCTGTGATGACCCCCTGCAGGTCGGTAACGAAGATGCCGTCGGGGGAAGCCTTGATCATGGTGTGATACCTTTCCTCGCTTTTTTTCAATGCTTCGTTGACCCGGGCTGATTCAACCGCCGATTGCTTCAGCAGCGCCGCATCCTTGAAGATCGTCTGTTTCTGGTTGAACAGGTCGAGGAACACTCCTATTTTACATTGCAGGATATAATTGTCGATCGGTTTAAAGATGTAATCAACGGCTCCGCAGTTATATCCCTTGAATACTTCGATGTTATCGATATAATTGGCTGTGAGAAAGATGACGGGAACCTTGTCGCCCGACCTCCTTGCATTCAGGTTCAGGGCAAGTTCGTAACCGTTCATGTCGGGCATCTGGACGTCGATGATGGCCAGGGCAAGCTCCATCCCCTCCACCTTTTCCAGGGCTTCAACACCCGACAGTGCCTGGATCAGGTTGACATTGATTTTCCTGATGATGAATTCAAGCAGGACCAGGTTCTTTTCAGAGTCGTCGACGATGAGCAAATTAGGCAGCTGGTTCATGATTCGGATTTGATTTCAGATATGGAATTCCCGCGGATCACCAGTTACATGGACTGAAAACAGCAGTGAACCGTATGGTAAAGATAAAGGAAAAATCAAAGGATGAAAGGAGCCTCTTCAGGATAATTTATTTTCATGGCAGATTCCATTCGGCATGGACCGTGTAATCGTTCCACGGGAACCTGGTCATGCCGATGCTCCATGGGAGGGACGACATCAGGATGTCGTGCGGCAGGGTTTCAACCCTTACCAGGTAATCGGCACCACTTTTTTCGATTGTTCCCTTCCGCCGGAGAAAGGCGTCGCGGAAACCCGCGCTGGTCGTATTCTTAAGCGCTTTCCAATGTGCAATGACCGATCCGAGCAGATCGGCAATTTCCTGGCGTTCGCGGTGCAGCAGTTTCTGGTGAATGTCGACGCTTGCAGACGCCGGGATGCCGCATAACAGTTTATTCAACAGCAGGACATCTTCATGAAACGCCCCTGAAGGCTCCGCGATGCGGTGCAGCAGGAATGCCGCCCGCATCCTGTGGCGGCCGGAAACAAATTCATCCTCGTGCGTGAGACCGGCATTTTCAAAAAAACGGTGCAAAAACGGTACAAGAAGAACGAGCCCGGTATTCATGATGAAGGTCCGCTCCTGAATGTCAAAAATATCAGGGGCAGGTTCCTCCTTATGTTCATCATGAACGCCCCCCGGCCTTTCCGGGAACAGGGGCACCAGTCTTTCCCCGTAAAAACCAGGCAGCATCCCATTCGCCGGCGCTGCGCGACCGGGATCACCCTCCCCTTCCCGGCGAACCTGTTCCTTTTGGGTATCGTTGTATCTTGCCAGGTCCCAGAAACGGTCGACTGCATTGTTGACTTCAGCCGTATCGTCGCCGCTACGATGCAGAAGGACCAGGTGACTTAAGGTATCGGTTATTTCCACCAGCAGAAAATGCCCGGGGTTCAGCGCTTCCAGCTGCCGGACGATCTTGCGTGTCTTTTCTTGCAAAGGGCCGGACAACAGGTCGCTGAATCTTTCGAGGAATTTCAACCTGTCTCCCGGAGCGACCAGCTGCAGCAATCTTGAAAGTGCCTGTTCGCGGTTCCATAACGAAAGCTGGGTACCCCCCAGCAGTTCATAAATCAACCTGATGAGTTCCTGGTCATCTCCCCAAAGGACCCGGCTCAGCCATTCTTCAGGCAGGGATTCCCCTGCTTTCCCGAACGGCATGCTGTAATAACCCAGGACCAGGTATGAAATAAGCATTCCCACCTCCTCCCGGTCACCAATCGCCCTTTTTTCACCGGAAAGATAATCCTGACCGTTTGTCATCTCTGAATTTGCAGCACTTTTGAATGCATCATCCATCTTCAATGCCAGTTTTTCGGCCAGTTCTGTCTCACGGATCACCCCAAGGTCGAGATTTATCTGACCGATCCTGATATCGCGGTCAGGTAAATGATCTGTAATTTTATCAAGCTCAGGCAAAATCAAATTTTCAAACCCTTTACGCGCCATTGCAAGGGCTTCTTGACCATCGGAAACCAATGGATACCTTATATCCAGGATAAGTTTGTTGATATGTACCTTGCGGTTCATTGCATTATTTTTTAAAAAACAAAGCTGATACTATTTTTTTAAATAAAAAAGTATTTACATTTGTTTGGTTGTAATAAGGTATTAAATGATCCATCTTGCATTAGGTTTCCTGTGTCAGTTCCTTAACAATGAACTCAACCAAAAACTTGGACTGTCACCGGCCACCGAAAGTGTAAAAACCGGGCCGCTTGGAAAAGAGACCACCGCTGACAACAAGATCCACCTGACCCTGATTCACATCGAAGAGGAAAACATCCTTAAGAACCAGAATTATTACCGGAAGGCCGACCCCGCCAGCGATTTTTATACCGTCATCAATCCAGAGATCAAGATCAACCTTTACATCCTGTTTTCGGCGCTGTTCGACGCCGCTGCATACACGGAAGCCCTCAGGCAGGTCTCCTTTATCATGTCGATCCTCCAGGGGAAAAATACATTCGGCCAGGCTGATCTCACGGGAGAGGCCTCGGTCCTGGAATCGCTGATGGTTGAACTTCACACCCAGACTATTGAACAGGAAAATCTTTTTTGGATATCGGCAGGACACAGTCCGGTCCCCTCGGTCATGTACAAGGTTCGGCTGCTGCTCATCCAGGATGACAGGATGCTTGACCAGGTGCGGGAGGTGACCGGGATCGGCATTGATCTGATTAACAAAATGTAGCCATGGTTATAACTTGGTACAGGAAACTATTCTGCGTCAATATACAGTACGAAACCGCAGGTTTGCCTTCGGCGACGGGTCTCCGGCTTGAACCCTCCCCCTCCACGCTTGTGTTGTTCGACCTTCAAAAAATAAGGTACCGCGTAAACCCCGGCCAGATTGAGGTATTTGTTCCCGGGATGCAGAACGGCAGTTTAACCGGAATCGATCCCCTCTACCCGATGGAAATCAATGAACTGATGTTTTTCACCCTGAGTTTTAACGATGCAGGACTTCCCGGAAAATTAATCATGTTTCCCGACCCGGCGAGCCAGTTGCTGGGTTTTCCGACGTTGTTCACCGGGAATAAGGAGACTGCCCTACCCGGTCCGGTCGCTTTGAAATATGAAAAGACAAAAGTATTGCCCGGTGCCGGGTCATGCACAGTAAACGCCTCCGATGCAGGGCTGGACGCGATAACCTATGCGCCTTACTTCATTAAAAATATTTCGGGACAAACAGTTGCCGGTGGAAATGCCATGCAATCCGATGGTTTTTTTACATGTTCATGGGACATGCACTTATATGCTCCCGGGTTTTTCATCCTGGAGATCGGGTCAAAATCGGACCAGATATTCCTGGATACCCGCAGTGAATTTACAGCTACCATCATTTTGATCCAGATTACACGGACAGGCTTTTTAACCTACCCGACCGATTTATCCGACACAAACTTTGTGAATTTCACCCATACGATCCAGAAACTTTAACGCAAATATTTTATTAAACCGACAATTATGGCAACATCTTACAAAACCCCGGGAGTTTACGTAGAAGAGATCTCTAAATTCCCACCTTCCGTCGCCGAAGTGGAGACTGCCATTCCGGCTTTCATTGGTTACACCTTCCAGGCCATGAATCTGACTGCCAACGACCTGTTGAATGTTCCAACCCGTGTCACCAGCATGCTTGAATATGAGCAATTCTTCGGGGCCGGACCCTCCTACGCCGATATCTCCGTAAACCTCGATATCTACAACGTACCCGATGCGGCCACCACCGTGGTGAACAGCAGCAAATACATCCTGTACGACAGCATCCGTCTGTTTTACGACAACGGCGGCGGGGCCTGCTACATTGTCTCCGTCGGGAACTACAGCAATGCCATCGACCTCGGGGATGTCACGAAGGGGCTGCGCGGCGGGTTGGAACAGCTGAAAAAATATGATGAGCCAACACTGATCCTTTTCCCCGACGCGGTTTCCCTTTCCGCAGATAAACTGGGGGCCCTTCAGCAAGCCGCTCTCCTGCAATGTGCAACCCTTGGCGACAGGTTCGCGATTCTCGACGTAAAGGACTCAGCCACAGGGAATACCCTTGGCGCGGATGTCGAGTCATTCAGGAACAATGTTGGAATGAATAACCTGAAATATGGCGCCGCTTACCACCCGTGGGTCAGGACCGGTTATGACAAAACATTTTCTTTCAGGGCCATCAACGCCAACCTGAAAAAATCGGGGGTCACCACAACCCTGAAGGCCCTCGTTAAAGACACCGATGTGGATGAAAACGGGAAAAAGATAAAAGACCGTCTTGCCGGTGTCGAAAACCTGGTTGCCGACAACGATGCCATCAGCACCGGCATCGCTGCCTTCATCGCCGCCCAGGGCGGGGGGGATACCATCAGCGAAATATTCAACACAAAGTTCAATGCCTATATCAACACTCCCGGTACGCTCGGGAACCTGCAATCCGTTTTCAACTTCACCTGGAATCTTCTCCTGAACATTGACGGGCTGGTCACCGACAATCCGGTCAACGCACTCACCAGGGTCATCACAAACCCCGATTTCCTGGCCTCGGCAAAATCGTTTGTCAAAAACAATGTAAAGGGGAGCATGCAGGATTTGATCGACCTTGACAATGAGGCGTTCCTGGCGACGAAGATCCTGTTCAACAACCCGAACACCTACACCGGGTTTTCGGCGAAATTCCTTTCCGACGAGCTGAAGGCCATGGTGATTAGCGCGGCCGACCCGAATTTCATTTCCGGTCCGGCGGCTACCGATAAGATATCACAATGTGCAAGTAAACTCAGGGAGGTTTTTACCGTTGCTGCCAACGCCCTCCTCTCCCTGACCGAAATGGGTCTCGCATACGAATCGACCCAGGCCGACAGCGTCGTGAAATACCTTCCGTTCTACCAGGGGATTCTCAATTCCCTGAACTCCAAATCCACCACAATTCCGCCTTCGGGGGCCATCGCGGGGATTATTTCAGCGGTTGATGCAACCCGCGGTGTCTGGAAGGCACCCGCCAACATAAGCATCAATTCGGTGAACAGTGTATCAGAATTCATCGACGATTCCATCCAGGAATCGCTGAATGTCGATCCGAATGCCGGGAAATCGGTTAACGCCATCCGGGCCTTCTCAGGAAAAGGAATCATCGTCTGGGGTTCCCGGACCCTGGCCGGGAACGACAACGAATGGAGATACGTTCCCGTGCGCAGGTTCTTCAGCTTCGTGGAAGAGAGCTGCAAAAAATCAACCTCATGGGCGGTGTTTGAGCCGAATGATGCCAACCTTTGGGCGAAGGTCCGCGGGCAGATCGACAACTTCCTGAACAACCTGTGGAGAAGAGGCGCCCTGGCCGGCGCAAAACCTGAACAGGCCTACTATATCAATGTGGGCCTGGGCTACACCATGACGGCACAGGATATCCTGGAAGGCAAACTCATCATCGAGATCGGCCTAGCAGCCGTGCGCCCTGCCGAATTCATCATCCTGAGATTCTCTCACAAACTGCAGCAATCCTAAAAAACAATCTTTAACGAATTCAACTTTATAAGATATGGCAACAAAATATCCTTTACCGGTATTTCACTTCAGGGTTGACTGGGGTGGTTCCAGCTTCGGATTTTCGGAGGTGTCGGGGTTAAACATGGAAACCCAGGTCATTGAATACCGCGACGGCTCCAGTCCCGACTATTCGGTCATCAAAATGCCCGGGATGCAGAAGTATCCGAACATTACGCTGAAGCGAGGCGTTACAGCCTCCGACAATGAATTCTACAACTGGTGGAACACGCACCAGCTGAACAAGATCGAACGCCGCGACATCACCATCAGCCTCCTCAACGAGAACCATGAACCCGTCATGGTGTGGAAAATAAGGAATGCCTTTCCCGTGAAGATTGAGGGAAGTACCCTCAGGGCTTCCGGGAACGAGGTCGCCATTGAGCTGATGGAGATCGCACATGAGGGCCTTTCGGTTGAAAACCAGTAGCGCAAACAACGGACCGGCCTGGACGAACAAATGACAGAGACGATACAATATCCCCTGCCCGCATTTCATTTTTCCGTGACCTTCAGTGGTTTGCCGGGTATGTTGCCGGCCATTGACTCACAGTTTGCCGAGGTATCAGGGCTATCGGCCGAGCTTGCCGTCGAAGAACTGGAGGAGGGAGGTGAAAACCGGTTTGTTCACAAGCTCCCGGGCAGGGCAAGGCATCCAAACCTTGTCCTGAAACGGGGACTATTCCCGATCGCTTCGACCCTCTCCGACTGGGCCTGGCGAGCCATCAACAACCTGGACATCCAGCCATGCAACGTGCTTGTCACCCTGCTCAATGAACTCCATACGCCGGTTAAAAGCTGGAATTTCAGCAATGTCTACCCGGTAAAACTCCTGGTGTCTGAATTTAACGCAAATAACAACTCCCTGGTTATTGAAACCATGGAGCTGGCCTATGACCATTTTCGTGAACTGACAATTTGAAACCATGCCTGTTGAAATTAACGAACTGGTGATTCGCGCTACGATCAGCGATAATCCCGCAGACCATCCCGTCAAGGTCCCCCCCGAAGATGATGCAAAGCGTTTGCAGAAGATCCTCGACGAGGTATTGAAAAAGTGTAAAACCAAAAACGAACGCTGATGCCTGGTACAACCTCTGAAACGGGCCACCTGACCAAGATGACCCTCACTGCGTACAGGAACAATAATTTCACGGAGAAGGACCCCGATGCCGGTGTGTATGAGACCATGTTCAACCCCGCCTCGCTCGCAGTCAAGCTCCGGGTCGACCGGGAGGAGAGTCAGCCCCCCGGTTCCACCTCCAGTGAAATGCGGTTTAAGATGATCAAGCCGCAGGATTATGTGTTTGAGTTTGTCATAGATGGCGTGAAACCTGTAAACGGCGTGAAAAAGGTGGTTCCCGACGAGGTACAGCAACTGCTCAATGTAGTATACACCTATAAGTCGGACGAACACAAGCCCAATTATGTCATGATCAGGTTCGGCTCGGTGCTGCTCAAGTGTGTGCTGAAAACCATCGACATCACCTACAACCTGTTCACTCCCAACGGGAATCCCCTGCGTGCAAAGGTAAATTGCGTCTTCACCAGTTGCATCGACCAGGAGCTCAGCGAACTGATCAACAACAAGAATTCTCCCGACCTTACGCATAAGAGGGTTGCCAAAGACGGCGACCGGCTCGTTTCAATGGCTTTCGGAATTTACCGCAGCAATGATTACTACCTGGATGTTGCCCGGAAGAACGGGATGAACAATTTCAGGGAGGTGAAAGCCGGAACCGTGGTCTTTTTCCCTCCGTTAAAAAAATTAAATTCCTAGACGATGCCCGACAGCCGGCTGGTGCCAACTTCCGCCCCGAGTGATCTCCCCTCCTACACCATCCTTGTAGAAGGAGTGGAACTTAACCCTGCATACCGCCTGCTTTCCGTTCTCATTACCCGGGAATTGTCGAGGATTCCCCAGGCCGAGATTACGCTGCTTGACGGCGATGTAGCTACCGAGGATTTCGAGGTCAGCAACGCGGATGTTCTCATCCCCGGTAAAGCAATCGAGATCAGGGCCGGTTACCACGGGATCAATGAGACGATTTTTAAGGGGATTATCGTGAAACATGCCATAAAAATCCTGCAGGAACAGGCATCAACGCTGAATATTGTGGCCAAGCATGCGGCCTTTATCCTTACCCTGACCCACAAAAACAAGGTGTTCAGCAACATGAAGGACTCTGAAGCCATTGAGGAGATCCTGAACAGCGGGAACATCACTTCGGATGTGGAGGCGACGAATGTTCAGCAGGAGAGCCTGGTCCAGTACAATGCAACCGACTGGGATTTTATCAACATGCGGGCCGAGTCAAATGGCAAGACCGTCATTCCCGGTTACGACACAATCACGGTCAAAGCTCCTTCGCTCAATGCGGGGAGTGTACTTTCGCTTTATTACGGTTCATCCATCCTTGAATTCGAAGGAGAGATCGATGCCAGGAATTCTTTCAACAATTATTCCGCCACGACCTGGAATGAGGCCAACCAGGAAATTACTGTCTCAGATGAACCCGGATCTTCTGTCGCTTCCGCTGAAGGGAATCTTTCCGTTTCCGATCTTGCAACGGCCCTCGGGACAGGAACTTTCCACCTCTTCATCAATGCACCGGTACCGGAACAGGAGGCGGATGAGTTCACCAAAGCACTGATATTGAGAAACAACCTCGCGAAGATCAGGGGAAGAGTAAAATGTACCGGCACTGCAGCCGTTAATCCTGGTGACCTGATCACCCTGTACGGCGTTGGTAACCGGTTTAACGGCCAGGCATTCGTAAGCGGCGTGAGCCAGTCAATCGCGGGAGGCACCTGGGAAACCGATCTGCAATTCGGTCTGTCGCCCGTCGCCTTTGCAAACCAGTTTGATGATGTCGGGGCGAGGGCCGCTTCAGGGGCGCTGCCACCGGTTCACGGGCTCCAGGTTGCCATTGTGGTCGCACTGGAAAATGATCCCGTGGGTGACGACCGGATTTCAATAAAACTGCCTCAAATAGCCGATGGAGAGAATACATGCTGGGCCCGGGTGGCAACCCTTGATGCCGGGAACCAGAGGGGCAGTTTTTTCCGTCCTGAAATCAACGATGAAGTGATCGTAGGGTTCCTGGATGATGATCCCAGGAAAGCCATCGTGCTCGGGATGCTCAACAGCAGCAGCCTGCCTGCGCCGGTAACGGCTGCCGACACAAACAACATCAAGGGTTTTTACACCCGCTCGCATATGAAACTGGAGTTTGACGACGAAAACAAAATCATTGCCATTGAAACACCGGCCGGAAATAAAATGGTTTTCAGCGAACAGGATAAACAGATCACGCTCACTGACCAAAATTCAAACCAGGTGGTGATGTCGGGAACCGGGATCAGCATGGAGAGCGCACAGGACATCACGATCAAAGCCAGCGGGGACGTCAGTATTGAAGGTGTGAATATTTCACTGAAGGCTAACGCGGCAATGAAAGCGGAGGGTTCGGCTTCGGCCGAGATATCGGCTTCGGGAACAACAACCGTAAAAGGAAGCATGGTAATGATCAATTAACAAACAGGCTTTGCCACCAGCAGCAAGGGTATGAATCGCAGCGGGTTGCCCAACAGTAATGATCGGAGGATAATAACATGGATAATTTTGAATCGTTTCTGGGAACCGGCTGGAGTTTTCCGCCGGAATTTTCAAAAGCCGCCGGGGGTGCCAGGATGATTTCCGATGAGGAGGACATTCAGAACAGTCTCCAGGTGCTGCTGGCGACCCGCATCGGCGAGCGCCTGATGCAACCCGGCTACGGATGCAACCTCAGCGAAATGTTGTTCGAGCCCCTGACGATCTCATTGCAGACCTATATCAGGGACCTCGTTTTCACGGCGATATATTATTATGAGCCCCGTGTAAACCCCGAAGATGTGACATTAAGCACCACAGACCAGGAGGGCCTGATCATGATTGGCGTCACCTACCGCATAAGGGCGACAAACTCAAGGCACAACATGGTCTACCCGTTCTTTCTCCAGGAGGGAACGATGACTTTACCCCAGCATAATGTTAATTCATGATCGCCCATAAACCTCCTAACCCAGCGTAAAAATGGCAAATGGTTGTAAGATCCCGCACCCCCTGAAACGCGAAGGGACCTTCAGATTTGAAAGGTTCCCGGTGGAACTGGAGGATGCCTATGTTAAAATTGATGAGCGCACCATCCTTGACCTGGTGAGGCAGACAAAAGGTTATGCAGGGCTGGTAAGATATTACAACGAACTCAATATTGAAGAAAGTTCCTGGACTGCCTTTTTTGACGAACTGACGGAAGAGAAACTTTCAAAGATGGCCAGCCGGGGCCCCGACCAGAATGTTTCACCCCACCTCGCCCTGCTCCTCGCCTTCCTGAAAATCTTCGGCATCGCACAGGAAAACCTCAACCAGGTTACAAAACGTCACCTCGATTATTATTACAAGGTCATCCTTCAACTGTCGCAACAACCAGCCATACCCGATAAGGTTGCTGTTCTTTTCGAACCGGAAAAACCGGCAAAACAAGTCAAAGTTGAAAAGGGAAGGGTGCTCCTGGGCGGGAAAGACCCGTCGGGAAAGGACCTGCACTATGAAACCGTCTCCGAACTCATCGTTAACCAGGCCAGGCCTGCCGAAATGAAGACAATTTTCCTGAACCGGAAAAATGACGGTTCCATGATCAGCCTCCATGCTTCGCCCAACGCATTTACCGACAACATCATCAGGGACAACCCGGCCGGAACCGGGAGCATGTACACCTTTGGAAACCCCGTCAACCCATACGCTTCCCTTGGCTTTGCCGTTGCCTCCCCCATCCTGAACCTGAAAGAGGGAAAACGAAGGATCACCCTGCAAATAACCGGTGCTTCGGCCATCGATCGTGCCGGGCTCATCGCCGAGTATACGAGCGAGATGGGATGGACTGAAACAGCCCTGGCGGGGCAGGTTCCATCAGCAGGGAGCGATGTGAAGAACGATTACCTGGTCATCAGGGTCAACCCCGGCCAGCCTGCCTTCACACCATACAAATCAGCGGTACATGGCGGGAACTTCAGCACACGTCACCCGGTCCTGCGTTTCACGATCAAAAACACCGGGACTTCCGGCCCGCTTTTCAACAATACCTGCAAGGCTTTAAATGGCATCACCGCCTCCGGCATCCGGGTCATCGTGCAGGTAAGCGGCGTGAAAAACATCGTCCTCCAGGGCGATTCGGGGCCGGTTGACACCACCAAGCCCTTTCATCCCTTCGGTGCAATCCCGGCTAAAAGCAAATCGACTTTTTACATCGGTAGTCCCGACATTTTCAACCGTTACCTGCAGTCCTTCAACCTGGGGATCAACTGGAAGGGATTACCCGGAAATATAAGGAAATATTATGCAACCTGGGAAGATGGTCTGAACAAGCTATTTCCCGGCGACCCCGTTTCACAAAAAAAATATTTTGACACCGCCCAGTTTGAAACGTTCGAGCCAGGGCATCCTCCGGGGAAACTCTCGGTACTGGATAACGGTCAATGGAAAGAGCTCAGCCTGAACACTCCGGCCGGGTATGCTTCGACCCTGTACACCGACCCGTACAGGATCCTGGACGGCAAACAGGGCATCAGCAAAACACACGATTTCTGGCAAAATGTTTTCAGTCCGAAGGGATTGCCGGGGGGCAACCTGGTGTCTGAATATTCCTATGAACCGGTGAAAGGTTACACCGCATCGGCACGACAGGGCTTTGCCAGGATCGAACTTCAATACGATTTCGGGCATAGGGCCTTTCCTGCCCTTTTTACCCTGGTTGCCACCGAGAATGCGACAAACAAATCGGGGCTGAGATTGCCTGGGTTCCCCTACACCCCTGAATTTGAAAGCCTTTCGATTGATTACACCGCAACAACCACACTTGGCATGTCCGCTGAGGATGAGAGCCGGTTTTTTCATCTCCTGCCATTCGGCTGCCATGAGATTAGCGACCCCCGCCAGCCGATGATCCCCGGGTTCGAAGATGAAGGCCAGTGGCTTGCCGGTCTGAGCCAGGTCAACCAACCCGAGGTGGTAAGCGTTTACTTCAAACTGGAAGAAAATACCGGTAATGTCGATAAAAGCCCTGATGATTCGAACCGGCTCAACTGGTATTACCTGGCCGGGAACCAATGGACCAGGTTCACCGACAGTGAGATCGTTGAAAACACCACCAACCGCTTCACCAGGAGCGGGTATATCAAATTCAACATTCCTGCCGCTGCTGTTTCCGCACATACCATTCTCACCGATGGACTTGTCTGGATCAAAGGCGCGGTGGCTGCCGGCAGCGACGTATACCCGAACCTGGTCGGGATTCACACCCAGGCTATTGAAGCCGTTTTCACCGATCAGGGGAATGACCTCTCCTTCCTGGGAAAAGCCCTTCCTGCCGGGACGATCACGAAACTGAAAGAGCGCATCACCGGTATTAAAAAGGTCACGCAGCCCTATGATTCCTATGGCGGCCGCCTTGCCGAAGACAGCCGGGAGTTCTGCACCCGCGTGAGTGAACGGTTGCGGCATAAAAACAGGAGTTGGTGCATCTGGGATTATGAACGGATCGTATTGCAGAACTTCCCGTCGATACTCAAGGCAAAGTGCATTTCTCATTCAAATCCCGGTTTCGAATATGCCCCCGGTGAAGTACTGGTGGTCGTATTGCCGTATATCTCCAATGTCGCATTTACGAACCTGCTGCAACCCAGGGTCAGCCTCAGCCTTTTACAGGAGGTGGCCGGGTTCGTAAAAACGGGCACCTCCCCTTTTGTAAAACTTCAGGTGGCAAACCCGGTTTACGAGTGCCTGGAGGTCCGATGCCAGGTTACGCTGAAGAAAGCATACGGTGACATCACTTTCTACAGCAACCAGCTCGTTACCGATCTGAAGGGATATCTTGCTCCATGGAGCATCGATGCCAGTACCGCACCGACCTTCGGGGGAAAAATTTACAAATCACAGATCATCGATTTCATCGAGGAGAGAGATTACACCGATTACATTACTGCCTTTGATGTTTACAAGCACCTGACCGACGGCACCATTTTCAAGTGTGATGAAGAAATCGCCGGCAGTAATGAACATGTGATCCTGACCTCTTTTTCCTCACATTCCATAACTGCAATCTGACATGTCATCCGAAGATAAATACCTGATCGATACATCGCCCCAAAGGCCAAATGCCGAAGATTACCTGTTCCTGCGTGCTGCGGCTATTGACCAGATCACACAACTGGGCAGCAACCTGTGGACCGACTACAACATCCACGACCCCGGGATCACCATCCTCGAATTGCTATGCTATGCGCTGACCGACCTTGGCTACCGGACCTCCTTCCCGGTCGCCGACCTGCTCACACGGGACGGAGACGGGGCTCCTGCAAAAGATTCGGCCTTTTATACCGCGAAGGAGATCCTTACCTCGCACCCGGTGACAGTGGAAGATTACAGGAAATACATCATCGATGCTGTGCCCGGCGTCAGGAATATCTGGTTTGACCTCCTTGACGACCAGGATTACAGTCCCGCCGTGTACATTGATGAAAAAAAGAGCCAGCTTTCATTCAAGTCACCCTATTTCGGTGCGGCGAAACTCAGGCTAAGGGGCCTCTACAACGCGAGGATCGAACTGGAAGAGACCGAACTGCTGAATACCAGGAATTTCAAACCATTCCTTGCTTCCATTGTCAAAGGGCTTCCCAACGGGGCCAATGGCAATTACTCCGTGACCCAGATCAACGATGCCTACAGGATGCATGTCAGGAAAAAACTACTTGAGAAGCGGAACCTGTGCGAAGATTTTCATGATGTGGTTGTGGTTGCCGGGGAAACCGTGGCATTATGCGCCGATATCGAACTCACGCCGCAGGCCAGACCCGAAGAAGTTTACGCCTCCGTTATCAGGGCGGTGTACCATTATATAAGTCCACCTGTTCCGGATTACACCATTGAAGAACTGCTGGAAAAGGGTAAAACTGCCGATCAGGTGTTCGAGGGGCCCGCCGCCATACGGGGTTTCATTGACCTGGATGAACTGGCACAGTACAACCACCGCGAGGTGATCTACGTCTCGGATGTCATCAACCTGCTGATGGATATTGACGGGGTGAGGGCCATCAGGGAGATCCATTTCGACAGTTACCGGCTTGATGCCAAAACCGGCGATTACACACTGCTGAAAGTCGGAGAGAAATACAGTCTTAAACTTACCGACCCGGCGAATGCCAGTTTCCGGTTCATGCTCGACTATAATCTGGTTCCCAAAAAGAAACTGAACAAAATCACATTTCACAAGGGGGCTATCTATTTCCCGGCCCATTTTGTGACCCCGCCACCCTTGTCTTCCCTGGTTCCCATCCCGGGAAAAATAACTGGTTTTACCGACGATCTTCCCTATCCTGATGGCACCAACAGGTCGGTTTCTGACTATTACTCCGTTCAGGATGATTTTCCAAAGGCATACATGACAGGCAGGGAGGGTGTTCCCGACAGCGCCACCCCCCGCAGGAAGGCGCAGAGGCTTCAGTTAAAGGGCTTCCTGCTCTTTTTCGACCAGTTGCTGGCCGACTACCTGGCCCAGTTGAATTCGGTCAAAGACCTGCTTTCATGGAGAGACAGCAGTTCTGCCCCGACTTATGTTTATAAAGCATTGTCGGACCGTGAAATAAACGATTTTCAAAAAATATTCGGTTCTTACGACCCATACCAGGATATCGTGGAAACTGCCGAAACCCGGTCGGACCGCCGAAACCGTTTCCTTGATCATCTCCTGGGCCGTTTCAGCGAACGGTTCGCCGACTTCAGCATTTTTAAGTTTTCCCAGGCCGGCAGCGGGATTTCATACGACATTTTATCGGACGAGGAAAAGATCAACGGGAAAATTGCATTCCTGAAAGACTACCCGCAACTCAGCTCCGACCGTTCCCATGCTGTCAATTACCTGGAACCACCGTCGCCGGATAATACCGCCGTCATTGAGAAACGCATCTCCAGGATCCTGGGAATTGAGAACCCTCAAAAACAACTTGCCATCCCTGTTACCGACAGCCAGGGGAATATTGTCATTACGGGTCAAGATATATACAACTTTTGCGATAACCGTCTTGAACCGTTTGAAAAAACCTTCGGCTTCCACATCGTGGAGCATATCCTGCTGCGCCCCCTCGAAACCGATCCAAAACAATCATTGCTGCAGATGTGCAGCAACGGAATCCTGCCCGACCCGTTGAACGACTGTATCTTTTACGATACCTATTCCATGCGGCTCACCGTCCTGGTGCCCGGATGGCTCGGTATCAGCGGCCGGATGGACTTCAGAAAATATATCGAGCAACAATTCAGGATGGAGGCACCCGCTCATGCCGGGGTCAAAATCTGCTGGGTCGGGCCAAAGCAAATGTACCTTTTTGAACAGGCCTACAGCGCCTACTTGTCGGCACTGCGCGCCTATAAACTGGCAGTAAAACCTGCAAAGCCGTTCAAAGACAAATACATCAAAACCCTGGGCGACCTCATCGGCATACTCTCCGTATTAAAAAACATTTATCCTCCTTCACAACTCGATTCGTGCGACTCGATGGAATTTGACGCTTCAGGAAACCTGAAAGGAAGCCCGGTGATCCTGGATAACAGTGCGCTGGCAGGTAGTGAAGATTTTATATTCCAGCCATGCACAGAGGGTAAAAATGTTCCGGTTCAGGAAACCGCTGCAAATGCCTTACCGGCCGTAAAAATAAATGTCAGGAAAACAAACAAGAAGGGAAATAAAAAGTAAAAACCGCTTAAACCATGTCAATATGGAAATGAAAGATATTAAAAACCAGTACCCGGTATATCTTCCCGACCAGTTCCTCACAAGCGATAACCTCAATGAATCATTCAGTTTTCTCGAATGTCACGAACGTGTCACCCGTAGTATGATTATCGGACAGGGAATCATTGATGGCTTGGATTACAGCTATACTGCGGCAGGAGGCAAAATTAAAACGGTTGATATCAAACCAGGGTACGGGTCATCAAAGGATGGCTATTTCATCTGCCTGCCCGGAGCGTTACCAGCCGACAAGACTGTGAATTTCAGGTACATCATGAACTGGGCTATGCCTGCAAAGGTTTTGGATCCGCAGGCTACCGAAGATAAAACCATTGCCTGCCTGCGCCTGCTCTCCGATGCCGACCTGAAAACAGCAGAAATTAAGGATGCTTCCCGCCTGATCGACATTACCGAACAGGACCTCCTGTCAAAATACAAACTCCTTCTGTTTGCCGACATTAAAGTGACAAGACTCGGAAATTGTTCACCGGGGACTTGCAATACCCGGGGGGAGGAAGATTGTATCAATACCATCGCCGTCCTGGCCAATAGTCCGCAGTTTGCACGCATCAACCAATATTACAATAACATCGGGTCAATGATGCTCGGCGGGCTCAGCGGCATATCCCAGCTTTCCGGCAAGGCGGAATTTGTGACCCGGGTGACTACGCTTGCAAAAAACAACCTGGCGCAGGCGGCTGAAAAGATGACCGAAATTACCGTTACCGCAGCCACCTTGCTTCCCGACGAAGTGACCGTGCTGAAAAAGGGGATTGCCAGGTTAAAAGTCATCATCAGCAATCTTGATGCACAGCCGGTATACCGGGAGCACTACCTGCTTTTCGCGAACGACCTTCAGCTGTCCATGAACGAATTCATCACACAGTACAACAACTTTATCTATAAATACTATAACACCGAAGGGGGCCCACGGTTCAACCGCATGCTGGTCCTGGGACAATTCCCGGAAACACCAACAGATGCATTCCGCTATCTCTGGACATCTCCGCTGAGTTCGCGTGACCGGAGGGCGGGCTTCCTCATCATGGCAAACCTGTGCCGGCGAATCAGCGTGCTGGTTAATCATTTTACGGAAACTGCAAAACTAGTGGATGTTTTTGTGAAGCAGAACGGCACCTCGGCAGCGGCAAGGCTGAAATTAATACCCGACAAAGGATACGCCTTCAGGCTGGGTGACCGGTCGGTTCCATGTTATTATGAAGTGTTGAACGGCGGCAGTGAAATATTCAACTCATACTGGAGGGTGCAGGATCTCGACACCCTTGCCGACCAGGCCTTCAACTACTTTGACAGCCACCAGGCAAGCCGCGAACGGTTTTCCAATCCCTTCAGATTCAACCTGACGGAATATCCATTTTACAGGGTTGAAGGGCATATCGGTCTCAAACCAGCCGAAGCGCTGCAGGCATTGAAGTCGATGATCGCAAATCTTGACATCCCATTGCAGGCCATCCTGGTGGAGGTTGAAAACCAGCAATGGTCGGGTTTCCGGGATAAGTATTTTGAATTTATCGGGAAATATGAAGCCTTTTACAAGGACCTCATCGCCACAAGGTTTCCCGAAGACCAGGCGCAGCAAACCCAGCTTGAGGGTTTCATGAGAAAATTCAAGGATATGCGCACAACCATCAATGAAACCTCTTACCGTGACATTGGTTCCCTGAAAAGCATCATGAACGACATCAATGCCTATGGACGCATGTTCGCTGATGCTGCTAAACTCCGCACCGCAAAGAAGAAGTCCGATACTGCGCCAAATTCAACGTCACCAGCGGCAGCCCTTTCCAAAGTTGAATATACCGGTGCGGCTGCGGCTAAAATAAAAACATCGCTTGCAAGCAACAATATCTTCTCACTCCGTGACGACCTGCTTAAATTGCTCCCGGTAGTGACCACCGACCCGGGCTATTCCATGCGGGAGCTCAGGGGACTTGAATACCTGGGCGGCGCTTATAAAGGGGGCACCATCGTCCTGGTATCGGACGGCACCCTTGTTATCGGTGATTTTTCACTGCCTTTTTACGTAGAAAAATTGTAAATGGCTTGACATTTTGAAAAGGAATTCACTATCTTTACATCGACAATGTATCGTAATGTTTTTTTTATTGAGGCGAAGCGATAACCGGAAGGTTGCAGCAACTTGATTACAGGCAGGTACGAAGCAAAGTCAAAATGTACCAGGAGCAATCCGAATTACAATTTACCGCAAGGTAAAGGTATGATCATCCAACGATGATTCCCCCGGGGTGTAAGTTCCGGGGTTTTGCCTTTTAAGGGGCAAGGCAGTAAAATTTTTACACCCTTTACATTGTTGACACATTTTTACACATCACACCTATTTCAATGGTTTTAATATCTTAGTTTCAAAGTACTTAATATGATGGCACATTTTTTGCATATTAAAGTGTGCCAGTTTAAAAACACTTGAAAATTCTAATTCTGAAGCCATGAAAAAATTAAGCCTGATCAACCTTCACAAAGTCGAACTTGAAAAGAACAAGTTAGCCCAGATCAAGGGAGGTGTTGATGTGAAATGTTACTGCTCCATGAACAACCCGATGATATCCACCAAACAATCAGGCGGTTCGATCGGCGACATGTGCGTGTGCGACAATACCGCCGCAGCCAGTGCAGCCGGACAGACGAAGACATCGCTTTAAGCATTGATTTGCTGCTTAAAATCACTATTTTTGTCATCCACTCCATGGTCATTCCCATGGTAATGACAAACCATGAAACAAGCAGTTTTTTTCAACACGTTAAACGGTCATTCCTTTCTTTACAGTCCCTTTCGCAACCAGGTTCTGTTATGTCACCCGGTGATTTCCCGCCTGCATGACCTGGAAGTATCCGGAATAAACCTTTCTGAATTTATACAAACTTCAAAAAATGACGGCAACCCCGTCATTTTTGAAAATTTCCAGGTAAGCCATGCTGAACTGGTGGTGCACTGGAAAAAATACCGCTTTCTCAAGCAACATGATTTTTTCAAAGTACCCCGGCAGGTCAACCTGAATGGCAGGCTTCAACCCTCGCGCGTGGAAACCGACCTGACCAGGGTTCAGCAGGTAATATTTGAAACAACCGAGGAGTGCAATCTTTCATGCACCTATTGCACCTACAGCAAATTTTACATCAACCAGGAGCGGGGAAAGAAAAAGTTCAGCATTGCTGCCGCAAAGCGCGCCCTCGATCACCTGATGAGCGTGCGGGACAAGGCTTCAACCCACCTGATCGTCAGTTTTTATGGCGGCGAACCCTTCCGGAACTTTGCCTTTATCAGGGATGTTGTCGCCTACCTGAAAGAATCTTATGGTGACCGGCAGACCTTTAAATTCAACCTGACGACCAACGGGTTACTGCTGTCAAAACATACGGATTACCTCGTTGCCAACGATTTTGACGTTTCGGTCAGTCTCGACGGGGACGAAACAGGCAACTCCTTCAGGATTCTCAAGGGGGAATTGCCCACCCATGCAATCGTCCTCAGGCACCTGGACCTGCTACGGGAGCGCTACCCCGATTATTTTGAACGCAACATCTCCTTCCTCGCGGTCCTGCATAACAGGAACAGTTACCAGGAGGTGGTGGATTATTTCAAAAAAAGGTTCGGGAAAACCCCGCTCACCTCGATGATCAGTACGACGAACATCAACGAGGTGCACAAAAAGGAATTTTCCACGACCTTCCTGTCGGGGATGCGCAATACATTCCATCATAAAAAGGACATGCTCGGGCTTTTCATGGAACACCCCACCGTGAAGGAGCTCGCAAACACCCTCGAAAAGTACACAGGCATCATCTTCAAGAACCATTTCCAGATCATGAGCCGCATCAATGGCAATGAGGTGTCAAGGGCATTTGTCCCAACCGCTACCTGCCTGCCTTTCTCCCTGCGGGTTTACCTCACGGCAGACGGATCTGTTTTACCTTGTGAGCATATCAGCAGGGACTTTAAACTGGGAAATCTTCACAACCGGGAGGTACATCTTGACTCCCGGTCGATTGCCGACCTGTTCAACCGGAATTTCGACAAGATCAGGTCACTCTGCGAACGGTGTTATCTTGCCGACAACTGTAAGGAGTGTGTCTTCAACACCAGGACAGACCTGGAAAACCCCGTATGCGATTTTTTCATGGACGAACAGCATTTCAGGGAACTCCTGGAGAAGATGTTCAACCTGGTCGAAAATGATTACACGTTATACAGTAAATTACTAAAGGAAGCCTTTCATGCAAACTGATAATTTCCAGTGGATCATCCTTGAGCCGTATGTGCAGGTGGCATGCGTGAATAATGACGTGTTGTATTACAACACCGTAAATAGGAAATACATTGCCTGTCATGGAAATTTCCGGATTGCGGAGATTACCAGGCAGTTGATCGACCCTGCAAATGGTTATGTAACGAAGATCGGCTGGGAGGAGTTGAAGAAAAATGGCGTGGAAGAGTTCATTGCCGGACTCCAGAATGATTTCATGGCAGGTATACAAAGCCCTGGATTGTCATTGACGAAACCATTCAACATCGTGCCCCAGCCCATCGTCAAACAGGACAAATTCGCACTGGAAAACCACCTGCGTGAAATAACGTTCCATGTAAGCGCCACCAATTGGCCCGGGATGGCTGCATTTGACCGGGCATACACCCAGTTCCCCTTCCCGCTTTATTCAGCCGGGCCGGGGGAAGAATTCTCCTTGGAAACCATCATGTCGGTGATCCGCCAGACGACAACCCTGCCTTTTGCCACCTTCAACTTTACCGGGCCGGGCATCCTTGACTCACCGTGGTATGATTCAATCGGTAAAATGATGGCTGATACCCCTTTCCGCCGAAAGTTCCACATGCCGCTCAGCCTGCTGCCCCCTGCCCTTCCGGGAAAACTGAAAAGAAACGAATCGCTTTGCATCTATGTGACCTTTCCTGCCGGCCAGCAGGAAATGGACCAGATGACTGCACTTGTTAAAAAATACGGGAAGCAAAAGGGGTTGGAGTTTAATTTCGTGGTCAGGTCGAACGCGGAAGTTGAAGAAAGCATCGGGATGATTTCCGGGCTTAACACGAAACATGTCTACTTCAAACCTCACCTGGACGGGCACAACACCGGTTTTTTCAGGGAACAGGTCTTTATCGGAGAAGCCGATATCAAAGCATCACGGCCTACCCGGAACCAGGTGTTTTCGCGTATGACGATGAACGAGAACGATTACGGGAAGCTGACAATATTTCCCGACGGTGCCGTTTTTGCGAATGTAAACGACGCCCCGCTGGGGAATATTCACCGCGAGTCGGTCGCTGAACTGGTCGCCAAGGAGGTTGAAGGGGGAACCAGCTGGAAAAGAAGGCGCCTTGGGGTTGAACCCTGTAAGAATTGCCTCTACCAATTTCTTTGCCCCCCGATCAGCAATTACGAAATCAGTTCGAAGAAATTTAATTTTTGCCATGTTTGCCCATGAGGTGGTTCCCAAAGCTTGCACATAATCTTAAGATTTCGCTGCGCATCCTTTCCCGGACAAAGGGTTACACCTCCATCAATCTTGCGGGGCTTGTCCTGGGCCTGACCGTGTCGTTTATCCTCCTCATCTTTGCCGTCAATGAACTCAGCTACAACAGGTGCTTCAAAAACAGCGGCCGCATTTACCGGGTCATCAACACCTATAAAAGCGGTGAAAAGGGTGGCTTCGGTCCCTTTATCCTTAAGCCGAGCCTGTCGGGAAGTTTCAGCGAAATTGAAACTTCTGCGAGGATCATTCACCTGAATTTTATGATGGGAACTGTTTCGGTAAAAAGCGGGGATGTCAGCCAGGAGGTCCCTGATTTTTTGTGTGCCGATCCTGAACTTACCGGAATGCTCGGGATGAATTTTTACCGGGGTTCAACAAAGCATCTCCTGGAAGACCCCGGCCAGGTCATTCTCTCGGACCGTGCCGCCCGGAAAATGTTCCGCTTCGGGAACCCGATCGGCAAAACTCTGCATGTCTCCATAAACGGGGTTGTTTATCCCCTGGTTGTTTCGGCAGTATATGCCGGGCTGCCTTGGAATTCAACGATCCAGGCCGACTTTATTACCGGGATCGGGTTTTACAAGGAGGTGCTCCGCCAGGTGTACCCTGACCCTGAAGAAGAACTGAACAAACCTGGTGATTATACCGCCCAGACCTTTATCATGCTGAAAAAGGAGGCCCGGATCGACAGGATCAAAGCCCGGATCCCTGCTTTCCTGTCAAGGACCAACCTCGACCCCGGGAGTGTCAGTTTTCAGAATATGAGGGATATATACCTTCATTCGGAGAACATACAGAATGATTTCATTGCCAGGGGAAGCAGCCGCAACCTTTATATTTACCTGTCGCTCTCCTTTTTTATCCTCCTCCTGGCTTCGATCAACTATTCGATGCTGAGCACGGCCCGGGCGGCACTGAGGTTCAAGGAGATCGGCGTGCGCAAGGTGCTGGGAGCCTCCAGGGGCAACCTCATTGGCCAGATCCTGTCGGAGTCGGTACTGCTCACCCTCTTCGCCTTTCCGCTGTCGTACCTTCTCATCGGGTTGATCGACCCGGTTTTGGAAGAGTATTACGGTTACCAGCTGCACCTCAATGCAGGCAACCTCCTGCTTTACCTTTCTGTCTCTTCGGCCGTTTCGGTCGTCATCGGGCTGTTGTCGGGCGTATATGTCGCGCTGTATCTTTCAGCCCTCAACCCGGTAACTGCGCTCAGATCCAACTTCATCATTTATAAAAAGGTGAGCCTGAGCAAGATCTTCATCGTAACCCAGATATTCATCACGCTTGTCCTTTTCATCGGGCTGATCAATGTATATCTTCAGATCCGGTTTTGCCTGACCCGGGACCAGGGCATCGAACGGCAGCATCTCCTTGTGGTCAGCTTTAACCAGGACGACAACAGGAGTTACCGCATGTTCAAAAATGATATTGAAAAACTTGACTATGTAAGCTCCTGTACAGGATCTTCAATACAGATTCCCACCGCCAGCGCAAAAACGGTAAACATCGGGGTTCCGTCCCTGAACAATAAAAAAATCAAATTCGAGAGCATTTCCGTCGATTATAACTTTTTTACCACCCTTGGGGCGCGCATGGTTTCAGGTCATGATTTCGGCCACCAGGATTCTCTCAAAGACAACCCGGTGATCATCAACGAGGAGGCTGCCCGTGTGATAAATTACAACGGCGCTTCACACAATATAATATACACCCTTACCACTGTCGGAGTTGCAGGCAATTTTAACATCCATACCCTGCACAAAAAGATAGGTCCCACTCTGTACGCCCTCCGGCCATCGGAATGCAATACCATGATCATCCGGTACAAAGCCGGAAACGAGCATCAGCTTCAGGCGTTGATCAGCCGTAAGATGAAAAGCGGCTCGCCGGAGGCGCCCATCGCTTACAACTTTTTCGACAGCGAGTTGAAAGCAATGTATGTCGGTGAAGAGAATTTTGCGAGGATTGTGGCCTCCTTTTCCCTGCTGGCATTCATCATTACCGGGATGGGATTGTTTGGCCTGGCCATGCTGATCGTTGAACGGAGACTGAAAGAAATGTCGGTCAGGAAGGTCTTTGGCGCCTCATCCTTCAGCATCATCTACCTCATCCAGAAAGAATTCATCCTCTATATCCTGATTGCTGCCGTTTTTGCCATACCACTGGCATGGTACCTGCTGCCTTTCTGGCTCGACCGGTTTTACTACCACATCGACATCCACTGGTACATTTTCCTGTTATCGGTCATATTTGTAGGAATTTTTGTTTCTTTGATCCTGTTTCTCAAAACACTCCGGGTTTTACGTGAAAATCCTGCGAATGCGTTAAAATACGAATGATGAAGTTTGTCTTTTTTCACCAGCACGATGCCATGGATTGCGGGCCCGCCTGCCTTCAGATGGTTGCCCGGCATTACGGCAAGAAATACCGTATCGCCACGCTGCGTGAAAAATGCTACATCACCCGCGACGGGGTTTCGCTCCTCGGGATCAGTGATGCCGCCGAAGCCATCGGCTTTGACACGGCCGGGGTCCAGATTTCCTTTAAACAGATGGCTGAAGAGGCGCCGCTCCCCTGCATCGTACACTGGAAACAGCGGCACTTCGTGGTTGTATATGATATTGCCGAGAAACGGGGGAGCCAGAAGGTTTATGTTGCCGACCCTGCACACGGCAAACTGGTGCTTTCGAAACAGCAGTTCCTCGAAGGATGGCTGTCGGGAAGCGAAGAAGAGGGAACGGGCATCTGCCTTGCCATGGAGCCGGGTGAAAATTTCGAACAGCAGCCTGATGAGACACCCCGGACCTCGAAAATAAAATTCCTTGTTCCCTATATCAAACCGAGGCAGCGGGCAATCTTTCGCCTTTTCCTGGGGATGATCCTGGGAAGTGTCATTCAGCTGGCCTTCCCTTTCCTTGCACAGTACATCGTCGACAAGGGGATCAGGAACCACGACCTGGGATTCATCACACTGGTGCTGCTCGGGCAACTGGCACTCTTCCTCGGCCTCACCGTCATCGAGTATGTCCGAGGGTGGGTGTTGCTGCACCTGAGCATCAGGATCAACATTTCACTGATCTCCGATTTTCTCAGCAAGATCATGAAGCTTCCCATCGGCTTCTTCGACTCCAAGATGATCGGCGACCTTATGCAGCGTATCCAGGATCACCAGCGCATCCAGTCGTTCCTGACCGTGAGTTCCCTGAACGTGCTTTTCTCCACCATCACATTTGTCATCTTCGGTGCCGTGCTTCTCTATTACAATCTGACCATCTTCCTCGTTTTCCTGCTTGGGAGCACCCTGTATGCAGTCTGGGTATACCTGTTTATGAAAAAACGCCGGGAACTTGATTACCTGCGGTTTTCAAGGTTATCGGAAAACCAGAACACCCTGATCCAGATGATCACCGGCATGCAGGAGATCAAGCTGCAAAACTGTGAAGACCAGAAGCGCGAGGAATGGGAGGAGATCCAGGGCAACCTGTACAAACTCAGCATCAGGAGCCTAAGCCTGAACCAGTACCAGAGCGCCGGCGCACTCTTTTTCGTACGTACCAAGGATATTATCATCACCTTCCTGGCGGCCAGCCTGGTCATCAAGGGAACATTAACCCTGGGCACCATGCTTGCCATCCAGTACATCCTTGGGCAGTTGAACAACCCCGTGGAACAGATGGTCAATTTCATAAGGGAGGCGCAGGATGCAAGCATCAGCATGGAACGCCTCGACGAGGTAAACAGCCAGAAGGACGAAGAGGACCCGGTGGCGCCCGGACTGCGCCATCTTCCCGCAAACCTGGGGATTTCGATCCGGGATGTTTCGTTCCAGCGCGAAGGGCCCCATTCGCCTTACGTACTTCACAAGATGAACCTGCACATCCCGGCACAAAAAATCACGGCCATCGTAGGATCGAGCGGTAGCGGAAAAACAACCCTTATCAAGTTACTGCTGGGATTTTACAAGCCCGGGGCGGGACAGATCGTTGTCGGCAAAACGCCGCTCGAAGACTTCTCCAGCAGTTTCTGGCGCAGCTGTTGCGGTTCGGTGATGCAGGACGGGTACATTTTTTCAGACACCATTGCCAACAACATCGCCCTGAGCGACAAAATCATCGATGACAAAAAACTGGCCCGTGCCATCAACGACGCAATCCTCTATGACTTCATCGACCAGTTGCCCCTTGGCACCGCCACGCGGATCGGGCAGGATGGCACCGGTATCAGCGAGGGACAGAAGCAACGTATCCTGATTGCCCGGGCAATTTACCGCAACCCGGAATACCTCTTTTTCGACGAGGCGACCAATTCGCTTGATGCCGTTAACGAACGCAAGATTGTTGAAAACCTGTCGGCATTCTTTAAAGGTAAAACGGTCGTCATCGTCGCTCACCGGTTAAGCACCATCAGGAATGCCGACCAGATCGTCGTTCTTGAAAAGGGCGAAGTGGTCGAATCGGGCAACCATGAGCAGTTGCTGCAGAAACAGGGATTTTATTATAAACTCATCAGGAACCAGCTCGAACTGGTTAAAAACTAAATCATCCAGCTATGCTTAGAACAGAATCACTGGCGAGGGTATTTCAGGCCGATGAGGTGGAAACCAGGGCATTGAACAACATCGATTTCAGGGTAAAGCCGGGAGAGTTCATCGCCATCATGGGCCCATCCGGATGTGGTAAGTCGACCCTTCTGAACATCATGGGGCTCCTGGACTCCCCCACCTCCGGAAATTATTATTTCATGGATGAAAACGTGGCCAGGTATTCGGAAAAGAGGCGCGCCCAGATACGAAAATCCAACATCGGTTTCATTTTCCAGAATTTCAACCTCATTGATGAACTCAGCGTTTTTGAAAATGTAGAATTGCCGCTGTATTATCTCGGCATCGGGAGTTCCATACGCAGAACACGGGTGGAAGAGATGCTCGAAAAGATGGGACTGGCATACCGCAGGAACCATTTCCCGGTGCAGCTTTCGGGGGGACAGCAGCAACAGGTTGCCGTAGCCCGGGCACTGATCACAAACCCGGCGCTGATCCTGGCCGATGAGCCGACCGGCAATCTCGATTCGGCCAGGGGCGAGGAGATCATGGATGCCCTCACCCTGCTTAACGAAGGGGGCACAACCATCGTCATGGTGACACACTCTCAGCGCGACGCCGAATACAGCAGCCGCATCGTGCACCTTTTCGACGGCCGGGTGGTCAACGAAAGGTTTTAGATCTCAGATTTTAATGGTAAAGACGGTTTTTTCGCCGGGGATGGAGGTAAAATCAAGATTACCTCCCATCAGGCGGATGATCTGCCTTGAAAGGTTCAGGCCGATTCCCGACCCCTTCTCCTTTGTTGTAAAAAAGGGAACGAACATGTTTTCGGCAACCTCCGGTACAATTCCCTTCCCGTTATCCTCCACCTCAATCAGGATGAAATCGCTCGTACTGCCTGCCACGAGTTTAACATGACCCCCGGTTTTTCCTTCGCAGGCCTCAATGGCATTCTTTACAAGGTTCATCAGCACCTGTTCAAACAAGGCGCTGTCAATCCTGATCTCGAGGGAGGGATGGCATTCGATTTCGAGGCTTACCTGTTTTTGTTCAGCAAGCGCCTGGTAAAACATCTGGACATGCTGCAGGATGGGCTTCACCATTGCCACCTGGAATTCAGGGATCGGCAGTTTGGTAAGTTGTCGGTAATTGTTTACAAACTGGATCAGTCCTGCACCGCGTTGTTCCACGATGTCGAGTCCCATCACCGTGCGTTCGATCGACTGAACCGTTATATCTTCCGGTCCTACGATCTTGCCCGATTCGCGGCTTTTGAACATTCGTCCGAGCGTATTGACCACAGAGGTGATCGGTGTGATGGAATTCATGATTTCATGCGTGAGCACCCTGATCAGTTTCTGCCACGATTCGATCTCCTTCTGGTCGAGTTCCTCCCTGATGTCCTGCAGGGTAACCAGGTGAAGGCTTTTCGTTCCCGCCTTGAAATTGATCTTTTTAACCGAAAGCTGGGTCAGAACGCCATTGATGACCACGGTAACCAGTTCGGTTTTTTCAGGTTCAAGACCGAGCAGGAAGGTGCTGAGGCCCTCCTTGTAAGTATCGAGCCGGGTAAGGTTCTTCAACACGAACATTTTAAAAATCCTGCGGGTGGCTTCGTTGACAAACTCGACATGACCGTCATCCTCAAACGAAATGAGTCCCACCGAGGTCTGGTCGACAATGGTTTTAAAATAGTTGTTGCGGATCTCATGTTCCAGTTTTACCCCCTCGAGTTTCTGGTTGAGCCTGTTGAAATAATCAGAAATTTTGTAAAACTCCTCCTTTCTTCCCGGGTTTGAAGATACGCTGGTGACCTCCCCGCTCAGCAGTGCAAGGAACGTATTTTCAATTTTTGTATTGACCCTGTTCAGGTAACCGATCAGGGCGATTACCTGGTAGGCGATCCCCGCTGCCGCAAGGATGATAAGCGAAACATTGGGCAGCTGAAAAATAAACCAGCACAGGAGCAGGCAATTCAGGAGTATGATAATAACCCGGAAAACGATGTGGAAGTAGAACTTTCTACAAGCCATACTGCTTGATCTTTTTATAAAGGGTTGGCCGTGAAATACCAAGTTCCCTGGCGGCATTCGAGAGGTTCCCCATGTTGCGAAGCAGGGTCTTCCTGATGATCGTCTTCTCGTAATCATCGAAGGATGCCGGGATGTTGGCCGAAGCACCACCCTGCATGTGCACCTTTTTCAGGAAAAGGTCGTCAGATTGAACAATGCTGGAATCAGCCAGGATAACCGCTTTTTCGATCGAATGTTCCAGTTCTCGGATATTTCCAGGCCAGGGATAGGTTTTAAGTGCCTGGAGGGCATCCAGGTCGAAACTCATCTTCCCCTTTCCATATTTACGGGCAAATTTTTCGAGGAAGGAAAACGACATCAGTTCAATGTCGGCACCGCGCTCGCGCAACGGCGGCAGGTCAATCTGGATCGTATTGATGCGGAACAGCAAATCCTGTCTGAAAACCCCTTCTGCCACCAGTTTATCGAGGTTTTTATTCGTTGCGCAGATCAGCCGGATGTCGATGGGCACCACTTTGTTCGAACCGATGGGGATGATTTGGCGTTCCTGGAGCACATTCAGGATCTTCGTCTGCATGTTCAGCGAAAGGTTGCCTATCTCATCAAGGAACAGGGTGCTTTGGTTTGCGCTTTCAAACCTGCCGATCCGGTCAACCTTTGCATCGGTAAAGGCGCCTTTTTTATGTCCGAAAAGTTCGCTCTCGAACAGGGAGGTAGGGATAGAGGACATATCAACCGTAACCATCGCTTTTTTGCCCCTTTCGCTTCTCCGGTGGATCTCTTTTGCAATCAGCCCTTTTCCGGTACCATTCTCACCGGTTACCAGGATGTTTGCATCGGTCTGGGAAACCTTTTCAACAATCTCCATCACTTTGCAGATTTCGGGACATTCACCAATGAACTCCGGGAAATTCGGTTCGGTTTCAGACGTATTGTATTCGATCCTTTCCACCCCCCTGTTCAGTTCCGATCGCGACCGGCGGAGTTTCAACCCTGTTTTCAGCGTATCGAGCAGTTTATCATTATCCCATGGCTTCAGAACGAAATCGGTTGCCCCGATCTTGATGGATTTCACCGCCAGGTCAATGTCACCATAGGCTGTCATCATGATGACGCAGATGGTCGGATCCTGTTTCCTGATCTCGGCAAGCCAGAAGAGCCCCTCATTGCCGGTGTTGATCCCGGCGGTAAAGTTCATGTCAAGCAGCACAAGATCATATTCCCCCATCCGCAGGGTTGAAGGAATTAGGTTCGAGTTGGTGATGGAGGTGATCAGATTGAATTCGTTTTCCAAAAAAAACTGCAGTGCCTGCAGGATCTCGGTATTGTCCTCGACAATGAGCAAATTTCCTGTTTTATCCATGTTGGAGAAAGTGTATTGATACTGTAAACAAAAATAAACCTATTTTACATATTATGTAAATTTAATTCTGAATGTTTACATATAGTTTTACACCGATAAATTGTTAATAACTTGACTTTGTGATATTTAATTTTATGGCATAACAATTGATACTATAATATTCCACATTTCATGTTATGGCAGATCAAACGATCATCATTCACATAAACGGGTACTGGCGCGATCAGAGCAAAACTGATCTTACGCAATCGGCAGGTATCTACTTTGTGTATGAGTCCCGTTTCAACAAAGGGGATCAGACGGTCGACCTGATGAAGTTGCTTTACATAGGTTCATCCGACAACATCCGGGAGGGCATCCGGGAACACCCGGAATATGCCTCATGGATAGATCTGCTGGCCCCGGGCAACGAGTTATGTTACGCCACTGCCGGGTGCGACCGCATATACCGTGAACGGGTAAGGTCAGCATATATTGTTTCACACCACCCTGTCGCCAATGCCCCCCTGCCCGACCCCTTTCTCTTCGATAAAACCACCATTATCTCCAACGGGCGCACCGCACTGATCAACCCGGTCATCACCGTGAAGAAGAGCGCAGCCGCTTATTCCGGATCCACCATGTTCAGGCACCTGAAGGAGATGATCCCTGTGAGGACCCTGCAGGTGTTTCATCCGGGGGGCATGGAACGCCGCTTTGCTGTAGGCGAATAATTGATTCCCATTTTTTACTGTTCATCTCGCAGGAGGCAGGACTGTCCGTTGACAGGACCTTAACCGTTGTGCCGGCATAAACGTACTACCAGGCCACAACCAAAGCACTACCAAAGTACCAACAAACCAGATAAAAGCAGCAGGAATCAACATGTTTTAACATGTATTCAGCAAGGTTCTGCATCCGGTCACGTGCAATCCGTTGTCATCAGACAGTATAACAAATAATTACGATTCATTTTAACATTCAGGCTGAAGCTGTAAATTCTCCGGGTTCGGATGGTATACAATCCTGAGCGGCAAACAGGGGTCGTGTAATCCTGTTTTTTCATCGTGAGCAAAAAACAAGTTTCAGCCGGTTCAAAGAAAAAAAACGAAGGAGTGATGGCAGGAACCTGTAACTTTATAGCAGGAATCAGAAGCACAATCGTACAGGTTTTTAACTGAACGGTACGATTTTGGGACCCCTAAACATAGTATTTAAACGAAAAAAAAGATATATCCATGACAACAGAACAGGGAATAAAAGAAAATCCGTGGTTGCTCAAAACGCCACCCCAGTCATCCGACTTCACGATGCACAAGGAGGTCAGGGAAGGCAGGGAAATATTGGTTTGCACCGTCGGGAAAACCGTTTTACATTATGATTACCGCTGCCTGGCCGACCTGCACGCGATGCTGCAAAAACATGGCGGCTGGATGGAACTGGGAAGTGCCGATGAGCAAAAGCCGGCAAAAGAGGGCACGGTGGAAGCCTGGGGGCGATCGGAAAACAACCCGGCTGGCGGCTGGTACGGACTTAAGAAAGGTTTGCGCGGCAGGTTCGGCATGTATGTTCCCCCTTTGATGGAGGCGCTGGGGCTGGCGGAACTCACCCACGAACCCAAGGGCAATAAAATGAGAGCGAAGTAGAAGAAGGATCATGCTGATGAAGCAAAAAACGAACCACAGGTCTTCAGGCTGATCGGGAGGGCAAAGCCTGTATCAATAGCTTCGCCCAGTATTATAGCTGAACAGCCACCACCTGTGAGTTGGATCCCCGTTATGGCTGGTGCGGGGATAAACACTTGCGGTAGTTGAGCAGACGGGGAGAGCGAGTCAATGGGTTATATGCCTGGCTATGCCTGCCAACTGAAAATGATTTTTGCGCCCCCGCTGGCGGAATTGAAAAATGGATCAGGAAAAGGGAACAGATCAATGTACGTAATGGGGAAATAACATGGAAAAACAGCGTCACATGTCATTTCCTCCATTATTACGCTGACGAAGGCGGGTGATGCGATCGGTTTTAAAAGTGATATTTCACAACGGCACTGGAGCCGGTATTTTTTTTTGGGAATATCGGAAATTGTATCTAAATTCGGGCAATATTCCCGGGAATTGCGATTCCATTCTAACCCGAAAAAAAGCGGATCATGGCATGTAAAAATTTGATTTTCATTCTTTTTGTACTGGCCATCGCCACCATTTCGTGCAAGAAAAAAAGCGAAGACAAACAGCCCGTAAAACCTCCCGCTGACACGCTATATGTTACCATGACCAGTATCGGGGATATTTCAACCGACGGCGCTACTTTTTTCGCGCAGAAATTTGGTTCATCCCCGCTGACGATAAATGAATACGGATTTGTGTGGAGCGACAGCACGCAATTGCCATCAGCGAAAGACTTCATCCGGTCGTTCCCCGGATCCCCTGTTTCCACATTCAGTTTCAGGGTGGACAATGACCTCGAAGCCGGGAAAACTTTTTACGCAAGAGCCTACCTGAAGACCGGCGATTCCCTGATATACAGCCAAATGAAATCATTTAAAAGCCTCGGCTGCAAACCTGCCGTCATCACCGGCTTTTATCCCGACTCGGCCTGCGGAGGGCGGTTCATCACCATCGTCGGGAAGAATTTCAGTGTAAAAAGGAATCATGACAACGTGCTGTTTGGAACAGTTCCGGGTATCGTGGTCCGGGCGTCAGCCGACACAATCCGGGTGATGACGCCCAACACCACGCTCACCCGGGATGTGAACATCACCGTAGAGGTTGCCAAACAGTCAGCCGTCAGCAACGACCTGTTCAGGCACATCTGTCCGTGGAGCGACCTTCCCGCTTTCCCGGGAGAGGCAAGGTTTATGAACACAACTTTTACCGTCGGTTCAAAAGGATATGTGTGCCTTGGTTATACCGGCATGAACAGCCTTGCATCCACCCAATTATGGGAATATGACATGCATGCGGACTCATGGCAGCAAAAATATCCTTTCCCGGTTGAACAGCGGTCGCAGGCCATTGGTTTTTCAATCCTTGGCAAGGGTTATGTCGGACTTGGCGAAAATATGACCTATTACCGGTTTACCGACTTGTGGCAATATGATCCTGTGATGGATACCTGGCAGCAGAAAAGCAACTTTCCGGGTGTTTTGAAGGACTATGCCAACCCTCCTTCCTGCGTTGTCATCGACAATAAGATGTACATGTACCTGCCGAGCGCCCAGTCATTCTGGCAATATGATCCCTCCACGGATCAATGGACGGCCATGCCCTTCAACAACACCCTGAAGGGGAAATGGGTGGAGGAAGGCCTGAACTGGAACAACAGGGGATTTTTCATTGAGACGGATGATGTGAGCTATAAAAGCAGTTTTAAACTGTGGGAATACCTTCCTTCGACCAACCAGGTAATGATGTTTGACTCTGCAATTACTGTCAATGCCGCGAAGAGCCAGGGTTCATTCATCATCGGCGACAGGTTTTACATTCCATTGATGGGGTATAAACTGATGGAATATGACCTGAATACGAAGTTCGGTTTCACGCATAATTCGCCGGTTGACACCTATGATTTCAATGCCGTGTTCGTGAATCAAAACAGGGCTTTCCTGGGAAAATCGGAAAATACGGACATGTACCAGTTTTACCCGCGATAACTCCCCCTGACTGATGAATAAAAAGATGCTGCGTTTACTGTTCGTCTGGCTGGTTTTTTGCCTTCGTCCGTATGACGGATTTTCCCAGTGGGAGCAAACCAGGGGGCCCTGTGGCGGGAGTGTGACCTGTATTTGTCCGGATGCTGACAACCTCTGGACAGGCACGGGGCATGGATTGCTGTTCACTGCGGATCATGGCGCAACGTGGATCAACCGGAGCCAGGGATTGCCGCAGTACACCCAGTGTTTTATGCGTAACGGGAGTAAATTGTTTGCCGGCACCAGCAACAACGGCGTATATATCTCTTCTGATGAAGGCACTTCCTGGGTGTGGACAAGCATCAACAGCGGCGCAGTTTATGCCCTTGTGAAGACCGGGGGTTATATTTTTGCAGGAACCAGCAACGGAGTGTTCCGGTCGTTCAATAACGGCGGGAACTGGGTCCCGGTAAATTCGGGGCTGACCAATACCGTGATCCTGGCCATGGTGAACAAGGGAACCGATCTCTTTGCCGGCTGCTGGGATGGGGTATTCCGATCGGCCGACAACGGGACTACATGGACGCAGGCGAGTAACGGGCTGCCTTCATCAAAAATAATTGTGTCCATGGCCACAGCCGGAAATTACCTCTATGCCGCAACCGATTCATATGGCGTTTTTGCCTCGAACGACAATGGCGTCAACTGGGTGTCAATCAACCAGGGATTGCCGGGTTTTTACATTACCGCAGTTTGCGCCCACGACAGTAGCGTATTTGTCGCATCGAACGGGAAATTATTCCGCTCGTCGCATTTTGGAACCGGCTGGCAACCCCTGGTGAATGGCCTGTCCACATTTTACACGGAACAAGTGGAGATGAGCGGTGACACAGTTTATGCGGGCAGCGGCGAACACGGGTTGCTCGAATCGGACAATAAGGGAGACTCCTGGTCGGCAACCGGCTTTGTGGAAACCTATGTTCAATGCCTGGCTCAGCGGGGAGGAGCCATCCTGGCAGGATTGTTCAGCGACAACGAGAACGGGGGCGTATTCCTGTCGTGCGATGATGGCATGAACTGGGAATCATCGAATTTCAACCATGGCTCCGCATATGCGTTCGATAGTAGCGGATCATTGACGTATGCCGCATTGTTCGGGGTTTCGGTTTCATCGGATAGTGGAAAAACATGGGTGCCTTTTACGAGCCTTTTTGTGCAATCCGTAGTACAGACCCTGGCGGTCAGGGGCAACAACATTTTTATCGGGACCTATGGAAATGGCGTATACCTTTCCACCAACAGTGGCACTTCGTGGAACCCGGCTAATAAAGGGATGGAACATGACATGGTGAATGACCTTGCCTTCAGCGGGAACTACCTCGTTGCAGCCCTTACCTGGGGCGTTAAAATTTCTTCCGATAACGGGAACAGCTGGCAGGATGCGGACTCCGGGATGGCAGCCAGATCGGTCAGATCGCTGACGGTAACAGGCGACAGAATTTTTGCCGGCACGTTCAACGGTGTATTCGTGTCGCACGACAACGGTTTCACCTGGACTGCTTCGGGCCTTGATACCGTTGAAGTCAATTCGATCGTATACGACAAGGGGATTCTTTACGCTGCGACGGCCCGCGGTGTCTATATCTCCCGGAATGAAGGGGCCGCATGGGATTCGGCAAGCGAGGGCCTGACCAACCGGGATATAAGGACACTGCTGATCAAAGGGGATAAAATACTGGCGGGCACCTTCGGGGCAGGTATCTGGCAACAGTCCGTCAGCAATATCCTGTCAGGTATTAAACAAACGGTTTCAGGCGGGTTCAGAGTCTTTCCAAATCCTGCACATAACAGGTTCTTTATCTCATCTGCAAATGGCCGGGAGGGAGAGACTACCGCAAGGGTAATAAACTGCCTGGGTCAATGTATGGCCACCGTCAGGTTCGACTGGCAAGGTATCCACGAAATAGAGGTAACGGGTTTGCCCGTTGGAATATACATCCTCAGGCTTGAATGCGGTGATAAGCGGTACGCTGTGAAATTGGTCCTTTTTTAGGGAACAACACATGACGGACAGGCCCTTCCCACCGACCCTGCACCGCCGTTTCCGGTTGACCGGCATATCTCTTTAACAATCTGAAAGATGGGATGAACACATTACGCTGGCGAAGTCAGGGCAAAGCGATTGTTGTTTGCACCAACCCACACTTTAACGTTGAAACCGAAGAACACGTGGAAACAACTACTGCTACGCCAGCCGTCAAGTTCGATGACAAACTGATGGATGAAATTCAAAGCCAGATTCATGAAGAAGCTGTGGTTATTGTTAACTGCTCCTATTCAACAGCATTCACAGGTGGCATAAGCATCTGGAACCCCACCTTTTTGATTGACAAAGCATCAGTTGATCGAAGTGCAATACGGGTGGGGGATTAATTCAGCAGATGTTTTTCTCTGTCATATAAGTATTTGAAAATACTTGGCGTGAAGAACAAAGAAAAAATCCCGATACCCACGACCATAATCAAATCAGCAGGATGCCAATGGTTCATCTTAAATAGAAATCCTAAACTGGTTAATGAAATTGAAAGTGCTCCAGTAAGAAATGTGAATTTTTTCATTTTGATAATGTTATTGTTTTCCTTTAAATATGGCTTTTCAGGTTAGCCCCGTTTTTGAAATGGTACCTGGTTTCCATTTTATAAATCATTATCTACTCAGTTTTATTAACGTAACACTGAAGAAATATATTTTCACTACCCTTTAATATAAATGTTTCCAGATAGAACGTTTTACAACAGTGGGTAACAAAATCCACATACCAGATAATCTTTCTTCCATACTTGACTTTCGAATCCAAAACATTAAATCCATTGACATTCAATGTATATATGGGCGGGTTATCGGCTCAATACAGCCAAAAAGTTTTCGACAGGCTCATTAAGTATTGAATATAAATGGTACCTGGTTCCCGAAGTGGATAAACTGTAATACAGATTCTTAAGATGCTGCGGGAAACCGCAGCGGCTTTTTTCATGCTCGTCAACAGTTGTAATCACTAATCGGCAAGGGTTTATGTGCTTTCGGGATAACCATCCTCTGTTTGTGGAACGATTCGGGATTTTTTACATTGATCATTCAGGCCGGCTGATTTTCTTTTCCCGGATGCAATTACAGAAATCTGATGACGGTGGTCTTTGTTTAATTCCTACGTGAAGGTCGAACCTGAAAAACCCGTTTTTCCTGCTCCTGAACCGGTCAAGGAAATGACCCTGATGGAGAAGATCCTCAAGGTCGAAAACCTCCAGCTGGTCATCGAAAAAAGGGCGAAGCTGGTCCAGACCCGCTCTGAACTGGAAACGTTTCAGACAGCATCCAATGATTTCAACTGCTCCATGCGGCTGAACGATTCGGACGGTAACGCCTTCACCACCAGTTTCACCCCTGGCATCAAGAAGATCATTGATTTTCTCAGGTCATCTTTCGATGCAAGCATCTCTGATGTTGAAGGCAAAATCAAGTTCTGACCTTTGGTCAAATCTGAGATTTCGGCGTTCAGGCTTAGGCCTGAACGTTTTTTTTTATGGTCGCAAGGAACGATTCAAGATTATATGAAATGGTTCTCAGACTGTTAACAGTGGCTTTAAGAAATAAAAATAGTGCCATTGAATAAGCAAATAGTCGATCAGTAAAGCACTGCTCGAACCCATCCAGATAAAAAAGCAATCTGCTTACAATGTAGTAGGTGGATAACTCGTTTAAAAATCCAACAATGCCGACGGCTTTTCGATAAGGGCAAGTCTTTTTCCCTAACCTCGTCGTTTTTGTTTGTCAATAATTTACCAGGAATTTTTATCCTGCAAAATAAACCTTTTACCCCGCATTGCATCTAACTTTTAGTTTTCCTAACAAGATTCAGTTTTAACATTGACAGAAACATCTGATAAATATATTCTTTCGCTGATCCACGATAAAGATTCACGGAATTTTGGGTTCAGCCTCCTGGTTCAAAAATATCAGGAAAAGATCTATTGGGTTATCCGGCGTATGCTCATCGATCATGACGACACTAATGATGCCGTGCAGGATGTATTCGTCAAAGTGTGGAGCAATGTCCAAAATTTCCGGGAGGATTCTCAACTGTACACCTGGATATACCGTATTGCTGTTAATGAAGCACTTTCGGTCCTGAAAAAGAAAAAGAACTTGTTTTTTCTCCCCATCCTTAATGCAGAAAAGAAACTGCTGGAATCTATGGTTGCTGATAATTATTTCAGCGGGGATCAGGTTCAAAGGAAATTACAGGAAGCCATATTAAAACTCCCTGCAAAACAACGACTGATTTTCAACATGAAATATTTCGATGCATTAAAGTATGAGGAGATTGCTGAAATTACCGGGACATCTATAGGGGCATTAAAAACCTCCTATCATCTTGCAGTAAAAAAAATTGAAAATTTCCTGACCGGCAATTAAACCATTCACCAACGGATTCATCTAAAAGACATGAACGCGAAAATATCCATATTGAATGAAAACGAAGACGATCTGAAAAAAACGGCTCCTGCCTTATCTGGTATCAATAAAGAGAATCATTTTAAAACGCCGGAAGGTTATTTTGAAACCCTTCCCCATCTGGTTTTAAAAAGATGCCAGGAAAAACCCCAGGTTACGCCATGGTATTCGGTATTTTTCACAAACTACAGAAAAGTTTTGGTGTCTACAACAGTAATATTTGCCTTTACGATATCAACAGGGATTTTCCTGATTTCGCATCATAGCCAGTCTATTCAAATAAGTAGGGTTGACCAGAGTCCATTGGTTCAGTATGACGGTATATTGAATTACATTTCTGAGAATTTTGACGAATCAATGATTAAAGAGATTGTTTTATCTGAAAAGCCCACAAAAAACACTGATTCAGCGTTATTGGAAAGGGATGACTTGTTAACAGAAAATATCGAATTTACAAAAGATGATGTTATAAATTACCTAATGAGTGAAAATACAGATTTGTATAACAATGATTAACTAACCGCTAAAAACAATAATATCATGAAAACGAAAAGGATTTTATATTTGACCGCTTTATCCATGCTGATCCTTTCCTCTGCAAATGTTTTCGCCCAAACCAGGGGGGGGCATGCGGGTAACCAACAAGACAGGAGACAAAAAATTGAAACTTATAAGATCGGCTTTCTTACGCAAAAATTGAACCTGACAACGCAGGAAGCGCAGAACTTCTGGCCTGTATACAATGATTTTCAGGCCAAAAAACAGGCCATTCGTGAAAATATGGCTGGAAAGAATAAAGAATACAAAATGACCCAGGAGGCCACTGAAAAACAGGCAACCGACCTTATTGCATCAGACCTCAATGAAATGCAGGCAAGCCTTGATCTTACCAGGGATTATTATGGAAAATTAAAAGCAATTCTCCCCCCTCAGAAGATCGTCCTGCTCTTTAATGCTGAAAGACAATTCAAACGGGAATTATTGCAAAGACTGGCAAACCGGAATAACAGGGAAAAACAGGCTGGTGATAACTAAATCAGGTATCAGAAATACCTGATTAGGGATGCTCTCAGATTGAAAAATCGAAATCTTAATGATATTTTACAGCTTATCCCAGAAAAGAGTGCCATAAATAACAAAGCAGATAGCCATGGATGTAATGTTCATAGCTATTTGATTGTTGAAACAGTTGATGTTTCACCCTCCTAATATATGATTGCATTGGATTGAATTGAATTTAAAAAGGCCCACTTCGAGATATTAAGTTTTGACTGTACACCTGATACCGACAAAGTAATGAAATTCTAAGGGATGTTACCTTTTACTAACCGTGTTTGCTGATCTGGATTAGCATTTCAGGATTCAGGATGCTGATGTAACGGCCATCAATGGAAAGGATGCCGTCATCTTTGAATTTTGTAAGGACCCGCGTTGCACTTTCCCGTGAAAGCCCGATCAGGTCTGCAAATTCCTGCCGGGTGAAAGGCAATTCAAATGATTCCTGCTCAAAGATGATTTTGGAAAAATAAATAATCGCATCGGCCACCCTGCCGAAGATTTTCTTTTGAGACTGGCTCATGAAACGATGGAAATTGTTGAGGCTGTCCCTGCTTACCGAAATCAGGATTTCATAAGCAAAATTACCATTGTCGCGGATCAGCTGGTTGAAGATATTGACGTCTATGTAACACACTGTAACATCAGTGAGGGCCGCATATGAATAATGGTTGACCCGGTCTCCAAATAACGAGGGAAGTCCCAGGTAGGTAAATTTGCTGACAATCTGAAGGATTTGTTCCTTTTCGTTTGCGCCTTTTACATATTCCTTGACAAGCCCCGATTTTAAATAAATGATGTGGGAGGTCATTGATCCGGCGTGAACCATAATATCCCCTTTTCTGAATTCCGTAGCCCGGCTGTTCTCCCTGATCAGGTCAATCTCCTTGGCATGAAGGATGGCTGCAGCGCAGGATTTTTCTGTGCAATCTCTGCAGGTGTTTAATTTGGCGCTAAAATCGGAAATCATGTTTGCGTTGTATCAGGTGTGGTAGTTATTATCAGATGCAAAATTGCAATTTTTTACCACACCAGTGTGTGATTATTATCACATTTATAAAACGTGTATATCACATGAACTGATATTGATTATCACACTTACAAGTGTTTAATAATCACATTAATAGTTTTATTCTGCACAGTTGTAGTTCCTAATTTTGAAGACGATGGATAAACCGTCAAGATAAATTCAGAGGACCATGAAAATAGCAATTCCAACTGAAGATGGCATCATGCTGTCAACATACGTGATTAACCCCGGTGGGGTTTTGATCATATCGGTCGAAGGTGGCGAAATCACCGGTGAGGAACTTCGATGGAATAGACCCTATGATATTATAACTTCATTGAAAGGTGTTTTATGCAACCTGGCCGATTGTAATACAATCATTGTCAATACGGCAACCAGCGAACTGCAGGAACTTATGAAATCACAGCAGGTCAGTGTGGTCACCACGAATGAAGTGATCATCACAAAAGTAATCATGCAATATCTGAACACTTCATTGCTGATGGAATCCAATACCTGTTGCAGTCCTTAAAGGTTGAAATGGTTTATGGTTCAAGAACAATATTTTACAAAGTTCCGCAAGAATATCCTTGGAAATCAACAGAGGTTTGACACCCCCTTTGGCCGCCAAACGATGATTTATGCTGACTGGATTGCCAGCGGCAGGCTTTACATACCCATTGAAAACCGGATTACCCAGTCATTTGGCCCGTTTGTCGGGAACACCCATACCGAAACCAGCGAGAACGGCCGGTTAATGACCGAGTCTTACCATATAGCCCATCAACTGATCAAAAGCCATGTCAATGCCGGGAAAGAAGATATCATCATTACCCCCGGTTTCGGGATGACCGGTGCAATCGTCAAATTCCAGAGGATACTCGGCCTGAAAACCTGCGGAAAAATTGCGCATAAACCGTGCTTTAATGATATGGAACGGCCGGTGGTATTTCTAACACATATGGAGCATCACTCCAACCACACCTCCTGGTATGAAACAGGGGCAGATGTTGTGGTTATTGAACCAGGCCAGGATATGCTGGTTGATCTGAACAGGCTTGAAGAGGCCCTGGAAAAGTATAAGGATCGAAAGGTGAAAATCGGGTCATTCACTGCATGTTCAAATGTCACGGGTATCCGGACACCTTACCACCAGATGGCGCGCCTGATGCATGAAGCCGGCGGTGTTGCTTTTATTGACTTTGCCGCTTCGGCACCCTACGACCCAATCGATATGCATCCCGAAAACCCGCTTGAAAAACTGGATGGCATCTATTTTTCTCCTCATAAATTCCTGGGCGGCCCTGGTTCATCGGGTGTTCTGATCTTTGATTCCGCCCTGTATAATTCAAAGGCACCTGATCAGCCGGGAGGAGGAACAGTCGACTGGACCAATCCCTGGGGTGAATATAAGTTCGTTGACAATATCGAAATCCGCGAAGACGGGGGCACTCCCGGATTTCTTCAGGCAATCCGGACAGCCCTGGCAATTGAATTGAAAAACCAGATGGGCACCGGAAATATCCATGAACGGGAAAAGGAACTTGTCAACATGGCCTTTAAAGGGCTGCGTACAATTCCCGGCATCGCCATACTGGCCGACAAAATGGAACACCGGTTGGGAGTCGTTTCATTCTACATTACAAACATCCACTATAACCTGATCGTCAAACTCCTCAGCGACCGCTTCGGGATCCAGGTGCGGGGTGGCTGCGTTTGTGCCGGTACCTATGGGCACTTTTTACTGAATGTCAGTCATGAAATGTCGAGGACGATCACTGAAAAAATCAATAATGGTGACCTTTCTGAGAAACCTGGATGGGTAAGGCTTTCCCTGCATCCAACCATGGAGGACCAGGAACTGTTGCAGGTGATTGAAGCACTGAAACAGATACAGATAAATTATAAGGAGTGGTCGCATGATTACGCTTATAACCGGCACACTAATGAATTCACTTACAAATATGGCTCAACGGCCATTATGCATCCCGACAAATGGTTCCATCTTGACGAACCAACTTCAGAAAAACCCAGCCGGACCTCCCCTGCCTTTGTTTCTTCATTAACATAGATTATCCACGCCAGCAGATTTTTTTTCTTATCCCTAAGATCCTCATTTTAAAATTGCCCCGTTCCGCCCAACATGTTTGGATGAGTACACTCAACCAAATATTGTATCTCCGCGTTAAAATGTTCACAAATAAAGTGTGATAATTATCACATTATTACCTGACAAGTTTAACGCTATTTATGCGCTTTAATATTGAGTTGAATTCTACCTTTGTCAAATCTAATTATCTACATTAATACATTTAATTCAACTTGTATGGGCACAGAAGTGGAAAACCAGGTTGCTGACCTGAAAGCACAGTTAAATCAGCTTAAAGAAGGCACCAAGGATCAACTCTCCATGGTCGTTTTTTCGGGAGATATGGACAAAATCCTGGCAGCTATGATCATAGCCACCGGTGCCTCGGCCTATGATATGAAAGTAAAACTTTTCTTCACCTTCTGGGCTATTTCAGCATTACGCGACCCGGCTAAAAGCGGGAAAGGAAAGAACCTCATCGAAAAAATGTTCGGGATGATGCTTCCGAAGGGAAGTTCAAAGCTCAACCTATCGAAAATGAACATGGGGGGCATGGGTACCGCGATGATCAAGGGGATCATGAAGAAACACAAGGTGGCATCGGTGGAAGAGATGTTCAAAACAGCAGGTGAGCTTGGTGTTGAGATCAATATCTGTGAAATGTCGATGAACCTGATGGGATTCAAAAGGGAGGAACTGATTGACTACCCGCAAATGACTGTTTGTGGTGTTGGCACTTTTCTTTCGGATGCTCAGGAAAGCAAAATTCAATTATTCATATAATCATAACAGGAGATAACACAATGAGCACAGAAGAACTTAAGACCCTGAAGTCAAACAAAATTGTTGATGCACGCGGAACAGCCTGTCCCGGTCCGTTATTGGCCGCAAAAAAAGCGATCGGTGAGATCGGTTCAGGAGAAATAATGGAAATTTATTCCTCAGATGAAGGAACCAAACATGATATCCCTAAATGGTGCCAGAAAATGAGCCACGAATTTTTAGGTATCGTTGAAGAAGACAGTTATTCAAGATTGTTTTTGAAAAAAGCATAAAGCCACTTTCCCCGGAAGTCCTTACCGGACCAGTCCTTTTACTACCCGCATTACTTTATTGAAGCCTGATTGAAGGGCTTCCGGGAATTGGTTTGCTCTAAAACTCGTAACATGGATAATAAAAAATCACCCAGGATATTGGTGTTTTCCACCGATAAGATTTCTGATCCCGGAATAGACCAGGCCGGATTACGAAAGATACATTACTCCCCTTCGGTGTATGTGATCAGTCTGCCATGCTCCTCGGGTATCAAACCCCGCTGGGTCATGCATGCCCTGGAAAACGGATTTGACGGAGTGTTCATTGCGGCCGACGGACATGAATGTTCGTATAGTTCGCGTTGCCCTGATTTCACCAACAACATTATCATGGAGTGTCAGAAGCAGATGAAGGAAAAGAACATCAGTCCGAAACGGATCCGCATGGCCGCCATCTGTTCGGTTTGTGCAGAACCATTTGCCAATCACATGTCCAACTTCACAAAAATTCTAACCGAACTTTCATGAAGACCGAAGAAATAAAGTATGATGTAATGGTCATCGGAGGCGGAATTGCCGGCCAGGAAGCCGCACTGTCGCTTGCCAATATGGACTATAAAGTGTTGCTTGTTGAAAAAGGACTGTCCATCGGCGGAAAGATGATCCAGCTAAGCAAGGTCTTCCCTACCCTTGACTGTGCAGCCTGTATCACAACCCCGAAAATGTCGGAAACAGCCCGGCATTCGAATATTACATTGCTGCTGAATTCAGAAATTGAGCACATACAGCGCAATGAAAAGGGGTTTCACCTGGAGATCATAAAAAATCCCAGGTATGTTAAGCCCGAAGTCTGCACCGGTTGCCAGGAGTGCGAAATGGCATGTCCGGAAGTGAGGTCTGATGAATACAATGCTCACCTTGCCGGACGAAAAGTAGCCTATATTCCTTTCAGCCTTGCAAACCCCAGAATTGCAGTCATTGACCGCCAGGATGAATCAGCTCCGTGTATTGCTGCCTGTCCCGGCGGTGTAAAACCATATGGATACATCTCCCTGGTCAGGAACGCCCAGTATGAAGATGCCATGCATCTGCATATGGAGGACATCCCCATCCCGGGAAGTCTTGGCCGGGCCTGCTATGCTCCCTGCCAGGGGGAATGCACCCGGGCGAGCCTCGAAGGTACCGTTGACATTCGCCGGATAAAACGGTTTTTTGCGGAGGACTATTACAATAAATATCCTGTAGCACCGGGAAGGTTGATTGAAAAGCAAAGTGGTAAGAAAGTCGCAGTCATCGGTTCAGGTCCTGCGGGGCTGACCGCTGCCTACCATCTTGCCATCGCTGGCCATAAAGTTAAAATTTATGAAGCCGCCCCTGAAGCAGGAGGTATGTTGAAACTTACACTACCCGAATACCGGCTTCCCAACGCTGTTGTAAACCGTGACATTGAAAATGTCACCTCACTGGGAGTTGAAATCGTTTGCAATCATCCCATTGGAAATCTGCACAAACTCAAAGAACAGGGTTATGATGCAGTTTTTGTTGCGGTCGGGACCCACAAAACAAGCAAACTGAACACCCCGGGGGCTGATATGCATGGAGTGGTTTCCTGCCTTGATTTCCTGAGAGATTCAAAGATCGGCCTGAAAACCGATCTGACAAACAAAAAGGTGATGGTGATCGGTGGTGGCAACACGGCAATGGATTCAGCCCGCACTGCACTCAGGCTGGGAGCTTCAAAAGTATCCATCATTTACCGCAGGAGCCGTGAAGAGATGCCGGCCTGGAAAGAAGAAATCCATGAAGCCGAAGAGGAAGGAGTTGTGTTACAACTACTGAGAAATCCTGTCAAATTCAATGGTAATAATGGCAGGATCAGCCAGGTTGTATTGATTAAAATGGAATTAGGTGAGCCTGATGCTGGTGGCCGCAGAAAACCGGTGGAGGTCAATGGTTCGGAATACACTGAAGACGTTGACTTTGTAATTGAAGCGATAGGCTTATCCCCTACCACCTCCCCCTTCAGCAAAGAACTCGATCTGGATAAGGATGGAAGGATAAAAGCAAACTCCGCGACTCTGCAAACAAGTAATCCCTGGATTTTTGCCGGCGGAGATTCGGTAAGTGGTTCAAGTACGATTATAGAAGCAGCAGGACAGGGAAAAAAAGCTGCTTACTATCTGGACAAGTTCCTCAATGGGCTTGAACTGGATGATTTTGTTTTTGGCGACAAACTCCCTGCACTCGATAAAAAGAAGGTTCTATCACGACCTGATATCCTTCTGAAGCCGGCAATGGATGAGAAATTACGCCCTGTTGATCAGCGAATCAGGGACTTCTCAGAGGTCGAACTGACTTTCACGGAAGAAGAGGTTAAACAAAGTGCTGAACGATGTCTCGATTGCAGCAACTGCCGGGAATGTCACCAGTGCATTACTGCCTGCCCTGCCTATGCCATTGATTTTTCCCAGAAAAAGGAAATCGTTAAAGCTTACTCCAGTGCAGTTATCATTGCTTCAGGATTCCAGCTTTTCAATGCAGCCTATAAACCCCAGTATTCGTTCAACCAACTGCCGAACGTCATCGACTCCATGCAAATGGACAGGCTGATTGCCCCGACAAGGCCATTCAACAATGTTCTCAGGCCGGGTGATGGGAAAACTCCGGGAAATATCGCCTATGTTTTATGCACAGGTTCGAGGGATTCAAGCCTTGAAAACTACCGCAGTTGTTCGGTTGCAGCCACAAACAATCCGATTTGTTCGCAGATATGCTGCATGTACTCGCTCAAGCAGGCCCAACTTTTAATGGGAGCGCTGCCCATGGCGGACATTTCGATCTATTACATGGATATCAGGGCATTTGGAAAGGGTTATGAGGAATTTTACCAGCAGACCAAATCCATGGGTGTGAACCTGGTCAAGGGAAAGGTAGCAAGGATCAAGGGAACGGATGACGGCAAAGGTGATGTTGTACTGAGAGTTGAAAATGTAGAATCGGGCCAGGTAATGGAATTTGCCCATGACCTTGTGGTACTATCCGTTGGCATGATGCCCGAAAACAGTGTCCTGAAGTCATTCACAGAAGAAGCCCCGGCATTGGATGAGTACCGGTTTATCAAACAGATCGACTTGCAATTGAACCCCAGCAGGACCTCCGTTGAAGGTGTATTTGTAGCCGGAACATCTGCAGCGCCGATGGATATTCCAGATTCTATATTATCCGCTGGTGCAGCTGCATCGGAAGTTGCAGCTTATTTAAACGTTTTATGACCTTAAGAACCATGGAAGAAAAACAAAAAAAACAAAGAATAGGCGTTTACATCTGTCATTGCGGGGGAAATATCTCCGATTATGTTGATGTTGAACAGCTTCGTGATATTGTTGGGAAGGAAGAGAGTGTAGTCGTATCCAAAAATGTGATGTTTGCCTGTGCTGATTCAAATCAGAAGGAGATGGTACACGACATCCAGGAAAAGCATCTCGATGGGATCGTGGTTGCTTCCTGCTCCCCAAAACTCCACCTTCACACCTTTCGCAGTGTGGCCGAACGTGCAGGGTTGAACCCTTATAACTATGTGCAGGTAAACGTGAGGGAACAATGTTCCTGGGCACATTCCGACCATCCGGAACAGGCTTCCTATAAGGCTGCCGGACTTATCCGGGCAGGTGTCAGGAGGGTATCCAATTCTGAAGCTCTTGTAAATATTGAGATCAAAGCCCACAAATCGGTAGTGATCATTGGCGCGGGTGTCGCAGGAATGCGGGCCTCCCTCGATCTTGCCAGGATGGGGAATCAGGTAGTGTTGGTAGAAAAAGAGCCTCATGCCGGCGGACAATTGGCTGGCAAAGGGCCCCTGTTCCCAACAAACCGGCGGGGCCAGGAACTTGTTGATACCTTGCTGGAACAAATCCGGTTGAATCCAAAGATTACACTCTTTACATCAGCAAATATTGAGAAAGTCACAGGCAGCATTGGAGATTTCAAGGTGGATGTCCGGGTGAATGGTACTCCCGGGGAAATGATGACATTTCATGCCGGATCCATTCTCGTCACGACAGGTTATGAATCGTATATGCCCAAAGAGGGAGAATTTGGATTCAAACCGGAAAGCAGGGTGATCACCCTGCAGGATTTTGATAAACTTGTTGACACTGAAGCAGGCACACTCATTTACCAGGGAAAACCTGTAAAAACGCTGGCCTATGTTTATTGTGTTGGAATGCGGCAGACAAACGGGGAGAACCAGTATTGCTCGAGAAGCTGTTGCACGGCAGCAATTCATTCCTCCCTGGTGGTGCATGAGAAATTCAAAGGGGTCAAGGCATTTCATTTGTACCGGGATATCCGCACCTACGGAAAAAATGAAGTTTTGTACGAACGGTCTTCAAAGGCTGGCGATACTTACCTGATGTACCTTGAAAAAGAACCGCCTGTAATATCACAGCATGGAAATACCGTGAATGTCAAGGTAAAGGATATGCTGACAAAGAAAAGGGAACTTGAACTGGAAGCCGATCTGGTAGTGTTGGTAACAGGGATGATACCCCGTTCAGACAGCAGGGCAGTTGCTTCCCAACTTAAAATTCCTGTTGGCAACGATAAATTCTTCAACGAAATTCATCCCAAACTGCGACCTGTTGAAACGGTGATCAACGGCGTATTCCTTGGCGGAAGTTGCCAGGGACCTAAAAACATTACAGAATCTGTGCAGTCTTCGCAGGCTGCTGCAGCCAAGATCAATGCGATCATTGGCAAGGAAACTCTTGAACTGGAACCCATCGTCGCCAGGATCAATGCGGAGGCCTGCACCTGGTGCGGGAAATGCCAGGAGGTCTGCGAATACGATGCAATCTTCCAGATTGAAACGAACGGCAAAGTCGTGGCGTCGGTAAACGAGCCTGCTTGCAAAGGCTGCGGGATCTGTGCCCCAATATGCCCAACCGACGCCATCGACATTGCCCAATACACCAATGCGGAAATTGAGGGAATGATCGACGGCTTTGCCGAACAGGTCGATCTGCAGGTGGAAAAAGGAACTTCACAAAAAAGTGAGGGCAACGAAGGAGGCATGAAAGACTTTCCGCAAATCTGGAAATCCATCATGGCAAACCTCTCGGATGAACCCAAAACCATTCCCCAGATTGCTGCAAATCTCACACTGCCGGCCGAACTGGTCACCTGGCATCTGATGACAATGAATAAATATTATATAGTTGAGGCTGCAGGCATTGACGATAATGATGAATATTTCCTGTACCAACTCAAAAACAAGGTGAAATGACGAAGATAGATCCAAATTTCGCAGAAGAGCTAAAAAAATACGGAGCCGCAGATTTCGAAGCGTGCTTCAATTGCGGAAACTGTACAGCGGTTTGCACCTTATCGGAGAAATCGGTGAACTTTCCACGTATGATGATCCGGCTTGGAAAACTCGGATTGAAAAAAGATATCCTGGCCAGCAAAGAACCCTGGTTGTGCTATGCCTGCGGTGACTGCAGTGACACCTGTCCCAGGCAGGCTGGTCCGGGCCAGTATATGGCAGCCATCCGTCGGTATTCCATTTCGGAGTACGAACCGACAGGGATTACCAGGCTTATGTTTAAAAGCAACGTCTTGTTAATCCTGATCACCCTGGTTATTGCCATTTTCCTTGGTTTCTTTTTACTGACCCTGAAACCGGACCATGATGTATCACGGTGGATTTTCAATTATCTGCCTTATGCTGTTATTCACAACATGGGGCTGGTGATCTTCAGTTTCACAGGACTTTCGATCGTATGGGGGATCGGTTCCATGATTGTCAGGTTTAATGGCAATGAGCAAGCAAAGGTGAAATCAAAAGTTGGCTTTTTTAACGCCGTTTCCCTGGTGATCAATGAACTTGCCACCATGAAGCGTTACCAAACCTGCGATACCGAGGCTGATTCATTCTGGAAAGAAAAATCATGGTATGTGAAACCCTGGTTCGTTCATTGGGCGGTCATGTGGGGTTTCCTTGGCCTATTGCTTGCAACATCGCTTGATTTCATTCTGAAAGATCCCTCCACAACCATCTGGTGGCCCAGTCGCATCCTTGGAACGGTGGCTGGTATATTCATGATCTATGGCAGCAGTCTGGCCATCAATTACCGCCTCAAAAAGGTAACCAAAATTTACAGTGAAACCAGGCTGGCCGACTGGACTTTTTTATGGTTTTTATGGATTGCCGGGATCACCGGTTTCTGGCTTGAGGTTTCTGTGGCCTTTGGCACGGTGAATATCGTTAACCATCTGGTTTTCTTTCTGCACACGGTGATCTCCATGGAGCTGGTCCTGCTTTTCGCCTTTTCAAAGTTCGCCCATGCTGTTTACCGGCCACTGGCGCTGTTTTTCCACTTTAGCAACTAAGAACTACAACTAACTAATCATAAGATAATGTCCAGAAAGTTTAGAATTGCCATACCAAGCGATGATGGGACAAGCATTGTCAGGAATTTCGGCGAGTCAAGAGGCTTTCTGGTTATAACAATAGACAAGTCTGGTATTCATACCCAGGAGATGCGTTGGAATCTCCTGAGTGAGATGCTTACCTCTGATCTTGGATCTCATTACAACCTTTTTGATTGCGACCTTATCATGGTCGATCAAATTAGCAATTGTCACTGCCGGCGGCTGGAAGCAAGGAAGAAGAAAATATTAAGGACCAATCAGAATTCAGTAGATTATGCGGTTGATACATATCTAAAAGGTGAAAAATCGATGAAATAGCCAGAGATTAACCTGTAATATATTAAATCGCATAAATATCACTATTGAAATTTATTTCTTACCTTTGCCCCATAAAAATGATGTGTTATGTGGATAGCAATTATTGTAGTTGGAGTTTTAGCCGGTCTGGCAGGCCTTATAATTCTGAATGCCAGGAAACAGATGAAGAATCTGAAGGATGTCAAAGACAGTGAGAAGGTTAAAATCCTGACTGATCAAAACTTTCAGAATAAAATTAAAACTGGTACCGTACTCGTCGATTTCTGGGCTTCATGGTGTGTCCCATGTAAAATGATGATTCCTGTGCTGAATGAGGTTGCAGAAGGGGCGAACGGCAAATATACCATTGCCAAAGTCAATGTTGACGAGCAAAAAGCCACAGCTGCCAAATTTGCTATCCGCAGCATCCCGACCATGATCCTGTTTCAGAATGGCAGAGAAGTTAAGCGGATTACGGGTGTTAAAACAAAGGATTATTTATTGAAAGAATTGGACCGCAGAATTAACCTATAATCAATATGTCAAAAGTCAAATTTATCCTCTCTGTCCTGTTTTTTGCTACATTGGTAGCCAATGGATTTTGCCAGGCGAAATCAATCACTTTGAAGCCCCGGGTTGAAGTATATTATTTTCATCCGACAGAACGCTGTCCCATTGATCAATCGATCGAAGACAACACCCGGCGACTGATGCAGAGCAGCTTTGCCAAAGAAATAAAAGATGGAACGATTAAGTTTCTGATCATCAACACAGATGATAAATTACAGGCGAAAACCGTTGCACGTTTTGACATCAATGCCCAGGCATTATTTGTCGTGAAATTAACAGAATGCAAGGAGAATAAAAATGACCTGACACATTTTGCATTCAGCAATGGTTTAAGCAATCCATCGAGATTCAAATCAGGTTTGAAGGATGAGATTGAGAAGGCTCTCCATTAAATAAAATATCAATTTCTCCCCTTTCCCTGATGCATTCCACTAACTTGCTTTTCAGTTTCCAGCAGGTCATCTGGCGGAGTTCCATCTGCCGGGAGAGTTCATAGGTGGATATTCCAGGATCATTACAAACCATATGCATTATTTTAAATGCCTCTGGAAGTGCAATCCTGCAATGATGGAAGATTGTATGTGATGTAGCTGATTCATCATGCTTGCAGCGTGTACAACGCCGGGAAAAAGGGTTTTTCCCGCTACAATAATTCGTATTGCCGCAGCTTCGGCAAGTATACCCATCAGCCCATTTCTGGTCGGCAATTAATTTCAGACAAGCTTCTTCTGAATCGAACGATTTGATCTCAAGCTGGGCAAATTGAATTTTCATGTATTTTTCAAGTGATTTACCACTGATTTGCTTTGATAACCAAAGGTATACTCTGTACCTTCTATATAAATACAGGCAAATTCGTGGCTGAATTATTTTACGAAATTAATAAAAATAGTGATACATAAGCGATTTATTTTAAAATTGATTTTACCTTTGCACCGAAACTAAAACTTATCTCTTATGAAAAAATATTCATTTTTAGCAGTTGTTCTTCTTATGGTGGCATTCGTATCATGCAGCAGTGTTGTTGGTGATAAAAAGGAAACCTCCGCTTCCGGACTTAAGGAAGGTGCCGTAAATCAAATCAGCACTGAAATGTTCAGGACATTGGTTTATGACAACCAAAAAACGCCAACAGAATGGATTTATCCTGATCAATTCAATAAAGGTATAAATTTTTTGGCCAATGCCTGATTTCCTTAACTTCACAGCTCATTTCAATTAGCACCCGATGGATGCAGATTTTGACATCAGGTATAC